>MDSV01071747.1_pt1 | contig 12023 bp, 7 predicted proteins | sample 810851 | NCBI WGS metagenome assembly MDSV01 (sample SAMN05326640, study PRJNA326480) | marine metagenome | isolation source: seawater | place: Atlantic Ocean: North East | collected 2012 | reverse complement strand
TAGAAATACCGACGCGAGGCCAAAGTCTGGCGCCACAATCGGGACGATGACGAGCGTCGTCGCCGTCGTCGCGCTCGCGGGACAAAGCGAGGACGGAGATGAGGTCGAGGAAGATGATTGGATGGATCTCGCGCGCGCGCGCGCGGCGACGGTGGCGCGCGCGGCGACTGCGTCGAGGATGACGAAAGATTTGATTTTTTCAAAATCGTCAGACGGGAAGGAGAACGACGCCGACGCGCGCGAGGAGGCGGCGACGCGCGCGGCGACGCGTGGATCGATGCGAGATGGATACGCGGCGTGTGGTATGCGCGCGAGATGCGGGGACGGAGGACGATCGGACGTTCGTTGGGAGACGTTCGCGTGGGGCTCGGCTGCGTCGTCTTCGGCGACGTCTTCGGCGAAGAGCGAGTCGGCGAAGATGACGGTCACGCGAGGCGCGGAAGAGGCGGCGGCGTTGGCGTGCGAGACACTGAATTCTGTGTCGTCGAGCGCGAGCGCGAGCGCGAGCGCACGCGCGGTGGTGGACGTGGTGTGGTTCGCTCCGTCGGCGGGCCGAGACGCGTCGAGCGGCGAAGAGACGCGATACGACGACGCGGGGGAGTGGACGCCGGCCATGGTGGCGGCGTACGGAGTGTTTCGTCGAGCGAAAAGTTTGTTTGGTGAATTTGCGCGCGCGCGAGTGGTGTCGTGCGGGAGAGGGAGAGTGTCGCGAGGCGCGAGGGCGGTGGCGGAGGCGGCTGGCGTGTCGGTGACAACGTTAGACGGCGACGAGACGGTGGATTTGGCGGAGCGATGGCGAGGATCATTGGTGTTCGCGCCGGCGAAAGGAAACGAGCGGATAGAAATAGAAGGTTTACGTTTGTCGGCGATGGAATTGGATCTCTCGTACGGCTCGAAGCGCGTCGCGACGAACGACGCCGCGTTCGGCGGACATCGAACGAACGCTGACGAGACGCCGCTCTCGAGTGCTCTGCGCGTGGTTGAGATCGTTCGCGCGGGAGATATTCCGAGCGTGTACTTGAGTGCGGTCCCGCCGCTTCGATTACGAATGGACGACGTGCCCCAATCGCGAGCTCTTCGAGAATCTTTGTTTTCGTCGTGGAGCGAAGCTGCGGCGCGAGCGCAGACGCCGGGCGACGCGCCCGCCATGGTGGTGAAGAGTCAATGGCGAATGAAAGCGTCCGGAAACTATCGCGACTTTGCCGACGATGAGTTTTCAACGCCGCTATTGCTTTACCCCGTCAGGCAACGCCGAGACGACGAGGGAACGACCGCGATGGAATTTCATCTGCGGCCCCTCGCGTCGGTGCCCGAACTGGTGCGCCGCTTATCCGTCGGAGCGGGCGCGAGCGGATTGAACAGGTCGAACGTCAACATCGACAGTATGAGTAGATTAGCTCGAATCAGGGCGTTGGAAGAGGCAGACGAAGCTCTGAATAGACTCAGCGATCGTCAAAGCGTAAAATTAGATGACATCATCGCTCGAGACGACGTCTCCGCTCGAGACGCGGACGACGAGATCTTTGAGGACGCCGAGGCAAATTTAGAACCGATGGATGCGAATTTTTCGCCGGAAATCGGTGCCGTGAAAAGTTCAAAGTTGCACTCCGCGGTCACGGCTGCGTCTCGCGGCGCGAGGTCGAACGCCGTCTCCGACGCGTGCGCAGAGTACGCGCAGTTGTGGACGAGATGCGAGGCGCGTCACCGCTTTCTGTGTCCCACCGACGTCGACGGCGTGGGGCAAAAGAGCGGTTCGACCATCAATTCAGCGGATGCGTACTCGTTCAAGCTTGACGATATCGTCGATCGTTTGATGGAATTCAACGACACCAACGTCTCGAGCCGCCTGGGAGGCCACGTCGACGGCGTCGAAGGCTTTTACACGGAGACGTTTGCCAAGTCGATCGATATCGCTCTGTCTGAACTGGATCAAAACGTCGCGCAATGTACCATTCTACAGGACGATGATGGTCGCGAAGTCGGTGGAATCGGAGCCGAGAGCGCGGTCGAGGACGCGGCGAAAACGTTCCACCAGCTCATCTGCGAGACGGATGAAAACACGAGAAATCAACGAAGGGCCGAGCGCATACGACAGATTGAAGAGAAACGAGAGAAAACGTTCTTGGCTTTGGGTATTCGAAGACCGCTCCCGTCTTCATCGAACAAGGAGAGTGCTCAGCGGATGGATCATCGTCGTTTAAAGGAACCGACGGCTTCCCTCTCGCAACAACGTTTCGACGACGTGGTGTCCGCTGAGATCGTGTGTCCGGGCTGCGCGCGCGTGCTTCAGCGTCCGTCGTCCAACATTCTGAAATTTTGTTACGAGTGCGGGACGAAACTCACGTAGAGAGAGAGAGGAGACGAAGTCGAATCTGCGTATTGTTAGTGTGTGAGATTTTAATAGATGCGTGACGGATTATTCAGGAAACCAAAAGTTGAAACCCAACATTAGAGCGTACATCGCCTCGCCGCACTCCAAGTCGATGGTCGCGCGCGAGAGGCTCGCCGTCTACGCCAACGTCGCACCGGCGGTGGCGAGAATCAGGCTGAGCGCGACGATCACTCTCGAACGCGTGCGCGACGTTCCGGAAGAAGGCGTTCCGGAAGAAGGCGTTCCGGAAGAAGGCGTTCCGGAAGAAGGCGTTCCGGAAGAAGGCGTCGCGGCGAGCTCGGCGAGCGTCGGTATGCACCCGTCGTAACCGTTATTGATGAATCTGCAGCTCCAAGCGGAGACATCGTAAGAGGTCACGCCGTTCGCCGCCTGCGCGATGGCGGGAAGCTCCGTCGGGGTGCCGTAGTTCTTCCCTTGCGCGTCAAAGCACGGGCAATCGCGCATATACGTCACCGTGGTGCCGTTGATGGTGAACGTGGACGTCGACCCCGAGCACGCGGAATAGAGCGCCCGGCACTGCGCGACGGTGACCAAACCGCCCGAGTTGTTCGGACCGTGACATCCGAGCGTGAACGGCGCGTCCCGCTGGATGTGATAGTGATACACCGACGTCGAGGGCGAATCCGGCGTCGTCCCGAAGTGCCCACCGCACGCGTCGAGATACGGGTACTTCCCTCCGGCGTAGTCCTCGAATCGCCCGTACACGTTCCAGCGACCCGCCTCGCCCACCTTGGTCGAGTGCGTCCCCGAACCACTCTCAAAGCACTCGAACCCACCGTGAAAGTGATAATCTCCGGTGTGTCCACCGCACGACCCGACGATGCCGACGTATTCCCCGCCAGAGATTCTCGGAAGCTCGACCCCGCACGCCGACGCCACCTTGGCCGTCGCCGTCCCGAGATCCAATCCACCCGCGGTGTCGTACGCCAGGCTCGCCGGCGAGCACCCCCAGTTCGAGATGATGTTGTCCTGTTGAGCGGAGAACCCAGCCTCGAACGGCCCGTAGATGTGCGCGTTCGTCGCGATCGTCGACCCCGCGGTTTCGCTGATTTCGTGCGCGTACGAGAGCGCGCCCGATGCCCTCGTCGTGCACCCGACGTCGCCGCGCAGCGCGCACGCCGTCAGCGACGTCGCGGTGGGATTCGAACACGCCACGGTCTGCATGACCCTCGCGCGGACGAGCGCGGCGCGTCGACGAACGACGACGACGACGACGACGACGACGACGACGACGCGACGTGTCGACACAAAAAAGTAACGGTATCACTCTATGGGTAAACAGTGACAGAAATATCCTATGAAAAAATCACCCATCGGCGCCGACATCTCGGCGTCGTCGACGCGCCGACGCCGACGCGAGGACGAGGGCGCGGCGACGGGCGACGAGTGGACGTCGATCGCCGTCCGTCGAGGACGCGTCGTCGGATTCGCGTCGGATGGGTGTCGGATTCGCGTCGGATGGGTGTCGGATGTGTCCATTTGACGAGTCACGACTCAATCGCGAGTGGGTCCGCCTCCCGCGCGCGCCATGGACGCGACCGACCGACCGACAGAACGCGGAGCGACGCGACCGAGCGAGCGCGGTCGCGACGCGAGAGGGCATGACGGCGTCGAGCGTGGATGATTTTTGTCACCTCCCGCGCGATCTCTCGGTCGGTGACGTCGGCGGTGACGTGCACTGTCTGCAGCGCGCGCTCAGACGAGGCGAATTTTCAAACGTCGCGCCGAGCGGAAGATTCGACGAGGCGACGCGCGAGGGGGTGAAACGATGGACGACGGCGAACGGGTGGAGCAATCGCACGGGTTCGGTCGATGCGTCGGTTCGGTCGGCGTACGCCGAGGTGCGTGCGAGGCGTGGTGATTCGAGATCTTTCATCGTCTTTCGACGCGCGCGAAGACTGACCGACGGACGAGACGCGCGCAGGCGAACGATTACGCGACGATGTCGAGCGGACGATTGGTGAACGATTGCGCGAACGGAAAAAATGTCGACGGTCTGGCGTGCGTGGACGTGTGCGCGGAATTCGGGGGGGATTCGCAGTTTTGTCGAACCAAGTGCGCGCCTCGCGGCGACGCCGATAAAAAGTACGCGTGTCGAGCGGCGTGTCAGGACGCCATCGCGGGGGCGTGCGATCGCGCGTTTCCACCGACGAGCGAGGATAATCGTAAAAGGTTTGAGGGGTGTTTAGAACACACGGCGGAGGAGTGCGCGAGCGCGTGCGATAGGTGGCGGTGAGTCGAGTCGACGAACGCGGCTCCACTACTATTCCTGTACCGATCGATTACATACATACATCTCTCTCGTCGTTCCCACCCACCTATTCTTCCAAGTTGATCGTGTCCCCCAACTTTTCGTATAATTTCTGCGCCGAGTCGCGAGGCCGCGCGCGCGGTCAGTCCTTCCGTTTCGTTTCGTTTGGTTTCGTTTGAGTCAACGCACCGTCTTGAGCTCCGCCAATCCCTCTCTCAGCACCTTTCTCTCCTCCTTGAGCCTCTCCAACCCCTCCCGCTCGCGCGTCAACATCGCCTCCACCCTCTTCTCCGCCTCCTCCGCGTCGACGACGACGAAACACTCCCCCAAGAGCACCCCTCGCGACTCCTCCTCGTCCGCGAACGCGAGCTCGGTGGATGCCTCGTCCAAGTCATCGATCGCGCGCGTTTTCGCCGAGATCTCCGCGTCGAGCTCGTGACTCCGCGCGTTCATGCGCGAAAACGCGCATATTCGCTGTTGGTCCTCCCACGTCACGTCCATCGTCCGTCGTCGAGTCGCGTCGTCGCGTCGAGGTCGAGGTCGAGGTCGATCGGCGAACCAAAAGAGAACGTCGTCCACCAGTCAGTTTCAAGTGCATCTCCTTAACCACTCGGACAAAGTACCCAACTATGTATCATTCGTCCGTGTTTTCGGACGATATACGGTACCTACAGGATTTGAACCTGTGCGGGCATTGCCCAATGCATACCTCGTACATATTGTAGACGAAACTCATAAGGAAAAAGCATTGACATGTGTACATAACGGAGACGAGGCGGCGACGGTGCCATGTGGAGGGCGCGCGCGAGAAGATGAAATAAATAAATCACAGATGCATGCACAGGTCGGTCTCGTCGACGCCGCCGAAGCACTTGCAATTGCTAAAATTTCCAAATAGGTGAGGCTCGGCGGCGAGCCGCGCCTGGTCCTCGACCGAGAGACTGATGGCGATCCATCGCACGACGTGTCGCTGTCGATTGCCTCGACCGTCCGACGTGTGAAAACACATCGATTGCGTCTTCACCGAGACGCCCGGATACCGAGCGCCGAGCGTCTCGCTGACACTCTTTTGCCACGCGCGAAGATCGGCGTCGTACGCGTACCGAATTTTCGCGTATCGACTGCAAATCCACGGCAACGCGCATCCCAAACTAAACGTGACGGCTCCAAAGCCGCACAAAAATCCGGCGCAGCACCCGTCTGGAAAATGTTTCTCCCCCACGGCTTCGAGCGTCGTCACGAACGCTTCTTCGTACTCCTCCCACGTCATTCCAATCTCCTCGAGCGCGTGAGGAACCGATCGTCTATCCCCGACGTTCGCCAAGTGTCCCCCGGGTCCCGCGCACCCGGGCGAGCCCAGAAACGCCAGGTTCACCCTGTGCACGCGCCCGTCCGCGCCGACCGCCTCCACCGGGGGCGCCGCCGAGCAGCACCCGCCCCGGTCGAAACACCCGGGGTTTTGGTGTCGTCCTCTCGTCGCGCGCGCGTCGTCTCGGGAGATTCGCACGGGAGACGGGACGGGCGCGACGGGCGGGACCGCGGGGCGCGCGTCAACCGTCGTCGTCGTCGTCGTCTCCTCGTACACGGCGGCGGGCGTCGGTGCGTCGCTCGCGGCATCGCGGCCGTACTCACCGCCGCCGTACTCACCGCCGCCGTACGTCGCCATTCGCGCGCGCGCGCGTCGACGCGTGCCGACACAGGGGCGCGGGCGCATCCAACCTTTTGTGTGCTCTCGTTGACAAGGGCGAACGCGCGGCGAGCGCGCGAGCGCGCGATTGGCGTGCGTTCGCTCGCGCGCGCGATCTCCTCGCGCGGTGTCGATCTATGAGCTAAGACCTCTTGCGACGTTTGCCCGTGGCGCCGCCCGCGACGGCGCCGGCGATGGCGGCGGGTAAGGGCGCGGCGACCTTTTTCTTCTCGCCGCCGCCGCCGCCGCGTCTTCGTCCGAGCATGTCGGCGGCGGAGACGGCGTCCTCCTCGAGCGCGCGAGCGCGCTTGGCTCGAATCAGAGCGTCGCCGCCGCCTCGAGTGGGGAACTTGGCGCTTCCGATGAGCGAGTGACGGTGCGCGCCGAGAGGTTTGGCGAGCATGCGATCGAGCTCGGCGCGGAGCTTGCGCTCGTCGGCGGCGGCGAGACTCTTCGCGCTCCGTTCCTCGTGGTACTCTTGTAAGTCTTCGTCGGATTCGGATTCGCTCAGAATGATTCCGAGCTCCTCAGCGTTTGTCTGACGCCACTCCTTGTCCGCCTTGGCCTTTTGCTTGGCGTGCGCGAGTCTGTCAATCTTTCTCGTGACGGCTAACCGTCTGCTCGCCTCGGCGAGCGTCTCCTCGGCCACCGGGAACGCGTCGAGCGGGCCGTTGCGATTGAGACTTTTGAGCAGAGAGTAATACCTCGAGCGCTCTTTCGGAGTGACGAGAGACACCGCGGCGCCTCGCATATCCGCGCGACCGGTGCGTCCGCTTCGGTGAATGTACGTGTCCGCGCTGAGCGGAATTTGGTAGTGAATCACCAACTCCACGCCCTTGACGTCCAAACCTCTCGCCGCGACGTCGGTGGCGACGAGCACAGAGTGCGCGCTTCGAGCGCCGTTCGCCGCCACCTTCGCCGCCGCCTTGAACCGATCGAGCGCTTTCAATCGCGCGCGTTGTTGCATGCCGGCGTGAAGTCCCTCGACGGGCACCTGTAAAATTTTCAAAAGCGCCGTGACGCGACGAAGACACGAGATGGCGTTGACGAAGACGATGGTCATCCCGGGGTGCGCGGAGAGAAGATAATAGAGCAAAGAGTCTCTATCATCCTCGGTGCACTCCAACGCGCTCTCCGCGATCGTCTCCGCGACCGCACCGCCTTTACGTTCCTTCGACGTCAAGTCCACCATTTTGACGCGTCCGTAAAACGGCACCGCCTCCATGAGAGATTCCAACGACCCGCTCTGCGGTCTCGCGCCCGCCGCTCTCGCGACCGTCGGCGCTTTGCCCTTCTTCAATTTTCGTCGCACCGAGTCCGGCACGGTGAGCGTGGCGCTGAACACGAACGTCTGTCTGTCCAACATTTGTTTCGGACGAAGCGCGACGGCTTTCCTCTTTTCCTCCTCGTCGGCGTCGGCGTCGACGAAGGCATCCACCGCGGCGGCGCGCTCCTCGCTCGTGAGTTTCGCCGCCCCACCCGGACGTTTAATGCGCGGCGGTTGCGGGATGTTTTGAATGATGCTCGTGAGTTCGGCAAAGTGTCCACGCTCGACCATTCTGTCCGCCTCGTCGAGGACGAAGAAGGAGAGCGCGCCGAGCTCCGTCACGTGCTCGTGTCCGCTTTGCATCGTGTCCCACAACCGACCGGGCGTGGCGACGATCACCGCCGGTCGCCTATTCAACAGACGCTCTTGTTTCTCCTTGGACATGCCGCCGACGACCGGGCACACGTCAATCTTCGTGTACACGGCGACGGCGCGCATCATGGCGCACACTTGCAGCGCCAATTCGCGCGTCGGCGCGACGACGAGCGCTCGAAGCGCGTCCGGCACGGGATCCGCGTCCGCGTCCTCGTCCCCATCACGCTCGGTGCGATATCCTTCCGGCACGCCTATGCCCTCGGACAACAATCTGTGAAGTATGGGTAACGCGAACGCCAACGTTTTCCCGCTCCCCGTCTGCGCGGCGCCGATGATGTCGCACCGCCCCTTGGTCGCCGGGTGTAAACACTCGCGCTGAATCGGCGTCGGCGTCGTGAATCCGCGGTCTTGAATCGCTCTCATGAGAAGAGGGTGTAAATCAAACTCCAACCACGCGCTGATGTCGCACCCACGATCTAAATCGACGCCCTCGGCGATCGCGCCCATGCCCGACGTCTCGCAATCGCCGTAATCGAAACGGCGACTCGTCGTCGGTCGAGACGATTCTTGCGCCGCATCTCTCTCCACGTGTTTGTGCGTGATCTTTTCCCAATCCTCCTCGACGTCCATCGCTTCGTCATCGATGAATTCCTCGTCCGGTTTCAATCCTCTCGCGGTCGAGGTCGAGGTTTTCGTCTCCTTCGTCTTCGTCTTCGTCTTCGTCTTCGTCTTCTTCGCCTTTGTCGACGTCGTCGGCGTCGCGGATGGTTTCTCGCCCACCTTCGTCTCCACCGTCCCCGTCGCACCACCGCTCGTCTTCTTGGCTAATTTCTTCGCCTCAATCTTCGCCTTCCACCGTAATTTCCGTTTCATGATGCGCTTCTCCTTACCGCTCAATCCGTCCAACGCGCGCTCGTCCAAATCTCGAAACGTCGCCGAGCCGCCGCCGCCGCCACTTCCCTTCGTCGTCGTCGTCGTCGTCGTCGTCTTCATCGCGTCGGTCGACATCGACGACTTTACTTTCGCCGGTTTCTTCCCCCGCGCGCCGTCCGCGTCGTCGTCTGCGTCCCTGCCGCTCGCCGCCGCCGCCGCGCGCGCGTTCGCCGCCGAGTCGCTCGCCGCGCTCGGGTCCAGCACCTCCAAGCTCATGAACCCATCCTCGGTCGCGCCGAGCATGAGCGCGCTCGAATTCACGTCCACCGCGTTCCAACCCTCATCGCGCGTCGTCCATTCGTCCTCGTCGTCGTCACCGCTCTCCGCGCGCGCGCGGGCGCGCGATTCTTTACGCTTTTTCGCCATGTCCCCGCCGGCGGCTGTGAATTCGATGCGGCGACGATGGACGCGCGAGTGTCCGTCTCGGTCGCGGTCGCGCGCGATGACTCGATAGGTGCGTTCGCGTTCGCGTCGTGCGCGTCGTCTCGATGGACGACGACGAGGCACGAACGCGCGGGCGCGTGTGGAGTCGACGAGTCGAATGATGTACTTTTTCAAGCCGAGGCGACGACGAAGACGACGGGTTCGGATTCGTTCGTTCACACGTGGATTGACTACTCGGCGTCGACGAGCTTACGATCGACGAGGGATTTGAGATCGGTGTAGAGCTTTTTCCACTCCTCGACCTCGTCGCGCGCGCGTCGGACGTCGGTTTTGGTTTTCGCGAGCTCGTCTCGCGCGGCGTCGGCGTCGAGCGCGGGCCCGGGCGTCGGCGCGGCGCGCGTCTCTTCGGCGAACGGTCGGCGGTGGCGATCGCTCGCGTCGACGTCGATCGCGCCGGCGATGGTAATGGGCGCGCCCTGCCACGGTTTCAGTCCGCTTCGGTCGCCGGGACCGATGAGGAATTTACTAAACGTCGGCGCGGGCGACGCCTTGGCACGTTTGCGAGCGCCGTCCCGGTCGCCGCGGCCCTGACCGCTGTATCGCGCGCGAGGCACGAGAGCGATGTCGCAGATGGGTGCCTTTGGATGGCGTAAGACGTGAAGTGTCTGTCGAGACGCCACGTCCCACACGCGCGCGGTGCCGTCCTCACTGGCGGAGACGACGGCGTTGCCGTCGGTGGAGCACGCGACGGCAACCAATTTTTTAGAGTGTCCCTCCAACGCCACCATGCCGTCGCGCGCGTCCGCGCCGCCGTCCAGACTCACCGCCACGGACGGTGCACCGTTCAGAGGAATCTCAAACAACCTCCCATCGACGCCTCCGGCGTACAGCGTCGCCTCACACGCGTCCAACGCGCAACACGTCAGCGCCGTCGGACACCGCACCTGCCGAAGCGTCGCCCCGTTCCCCAAACTATAAATCTTACACGTTCGATCGGCGCTGCACGACACCACGCTCACATCACCCCCGACCCCAGCTAACCCTCCACACGTCACATCGCTCACGCCCAGCGCGTGTTCCGTCCAACTTCTCCACGCGTTCGCGCGTCGCGTCGTCTCCCCGTCGTCGCACAGTTCGCTCACCCTCCACGCGTGCACCGCCCCGTCTTCCCCTCCCGTGACCAGCGCGCTTCCACACGGCGTGAACATCATCGCCGTCACTCCCTTAAAATGCGCTCGAAACCGCGCCAAGAGCCTCCCCGTGGACGCTTCCCACGCGCTCGCCGTCCCGCTCGCCGTCCCGCTCGCGACGAACCGTCCGTCCCTCGACGCGCACACCGACATCGGTCGCTCCGGCAGCACCGACGCGCGCTCGCACGACTCCTTCTCGACGCCGTACGTCCACAGCGCCCTCTTCTCCGGGCACAACTGCACGATTCGATCGCTTCCGACCGCCGCGAGCGCGCCGCCGCCGGCGCCACCGCTCGGATTGTAATGCTTGACGACGGCGCCCGTGCGCGAGTCGAAGGCGACGACGGGGGCGTCCCTCGCGCTCGACGCGATGAGCACGACGTAGTCGAGGGCGTCGAGCGACATGGTCGGACGGGAGCGCGCGCGTGTGACGACGGGACGAATTCTGGATGGTTTTCGCGCGGCGCCGGCGTCCCGAGCGGAAGAGAGACGCGCGCGGGTGGGTGGTTCTCGTCGCTCGCGGGAGAGGTATGAATACATTACACGCGCGCGCGTTGAAGAGACGCGCGAGCGATGCGTCGGTCGACGAGTCGGCCGGGGATGACTGGATGGATCCAGACGGCGTCACGCGCGCCGCGCGCCGGCGGCGCGGGCGGCGTCTCGGCGCATCGCCTCGAGTCTCACGCACTGTCGCCACCATCGCGCGTAATCGGCGAGGAGATTATCCTCGATCGATCCCTGTAAATTCTCTAAAACCCTATCGTTAATCCCGTTCACGACGAAATCCAACGCCGGATTCATCGCTAAGAAATCGTTCACCGCCGCGTCGAGCGTGAGCATCACGTCTCCGCGCACCCGCCCGTCGCCCCTTTCCGGAGGTCGAAGCGCCCCCTCCATCGTCAGCGTCACCTTATCCTCTAAATCCATCTCTTTCGGTAATCCCACGAATCGTAATTCCTTCGCCCCGATCGTCAATCCCTCCTCCCGTTTCTCCAGCGTGAGCGTCGCTTTGGCGACGACGCTCCGGCCCAAAAAATCAAACGGAAGTAAACGCACTCTCCACGTCGTCCCGTTCAATTTCTCTCGCCGTCGACCGTCGGGAAACGTCACGCCCATGATTCTTTCACCGTCGGAGATGTACGACTCGAACGTGTGCGCGTGGTGTTCCTCGGCGAGCGTCATTCGGAGCGATTTCGTGCTTTGCCATCGTCTTCGCACATCCGCGGTGACGACCAAGGGACGTCGTGATGAGGACGCGCGGGCGCGAGAGACGGCGCGAACGTCTCGACGGGTGAACGAGGACGTCGCGCGGGGGAGGCGTGGGGTGTGCATGACGAGGACGCGCGCGCGAGCGCTCGTGTGGCGCGCGATGGATCGACGGCGGCGGGGAGGCGACGAACGCCGCGGCGGGACGGAGGGATGGATGGGCGCGCGGGGGGGGGAGTCGTGTCGACGGTGCGACGGTTACAACAATTCAAATTTCGTTTTTTTTGCGTTTTCTTTGTGGGCGTAATGAATTGGTCAGCGTGCTTGCAATGTACAGC
>MDSV01070348.1_pt1 | contig 12023 bp, 2 predicted proteins | sample 810851 | NCBI WGS metagenome assembly MDSV01 (sample SAMN05326640, study PRJNA326480) | marine metagenome | isolation source: seawater | place: Atlantic Ocean: North East | collected 2012 | reverse complement strand
TCTGGAATTGTACAGTAGAACCATCTCCAGTACCAGTAAATTGAGCAAAAGGCATAACTAAGAATTAATAATTTCCCTCCATTCATTAAGATTAACACCAGAGCCGTAAACTGGCATACTGTCTTTAGCAAGTTGCGCTGTTTTCTTACCTTTAATAATTTTTTGTGCGTTGTCAACTTGTTCTTTAGAACCAAGAATAACCTCGTATTTTTCTTTTGCTTGATCTCTATAAGCTTTTATAAGTTCTTCTACTCGAACAAGTTTTTCTAATTTAGTAAAACTAGATATTGATTCTGGCTTTTGTCCTTTCTTAACTTTAGATGGATCATAATCTCTTAAGCCTTTATAGCCAGCATCTTCTGTAAACAAGTATTCAAGCGCTTCAGAAACTGTCATCTTTACTCCAATCTTAAAGTAATCAGCTTCATTCTCTCTGCTAGTAAAGAACTTTTTAAAGTTATTATATTCTTTATCGTCAAGTCTTACTCCATACTTACTAAATATATTTCTTGGAATAAATCTTGGACTATTACCTACACCATGTAATCTGTTTAATTCATTATAAACTGTCGCATAACTTCCAAAGTCTCTAGTTTGAGTAGGTCTAAACATGTTCATTGGATTTAAAACACTATGTAAGATTCTGCGATGAGTCGGTAAAGAGTTCCAATCGTAAGGAGTATCGTATGTTTTTACATCGCCAAAGATTTCATCGACTTCTCCTTCAAATAATTTAGAAAAGAATGGAGAGTCTTTTGCTATATCTCGTATTGTATTTATTCCAAAATCAATAGGTAAAATGCCTGTATCTGAATCGCCATATACTGTTTTTCTGTTGTCAATCCCTACCCTTATGTCTCTACCTATTTGAGTAGGAAAATAGCCTTTAAGTAATCTTCTCAAGTAATTAGGTAGTGGACCTCTGTTGCCAGTGCTAAAGTTATTATTGTCTGATTCTTGTTTACTATATTCTTCTATAATTCTCTGTAAGTTTTGTATGTTTGAAAAATATCCTCTTTCATATATACCTCCAGCAGTACTTCCAGCAGCCATAAGAAAAGCTTTAAAGTGTTTAACTACGTGATATCCAGCAATATTAAAAGCATCTTGAATAGATTTTATATTTTCGTATTCTCCTATGTCAGTCTGAGCGTACATAGGATATTGATTCTTAACAGTAGTGTAACCTTCTATTGGCATCTGGTTTAAAATTCTTATGTATTCAGAACTTAAAACTAATAACTGTCCTATAACATCTGTAGGTTCTAAGCTATAAGCTTTGCTGTATGTTCCGTTCTTTAATCTAAATTGAATACTAAAGACAGGAACTTTTTGATCGCTCATACTTAATCTTTTTCTTTGATTGTAATTTGTTGGTCCATTTACTTTAATCACTCCAGTTGCCTGTAATGCCAACCCAAAACCTATACCCATTGTTCCCATAGCTACATCTCCTATTGCTGTTTCTCTCATCAAAATATCTTCTGAGTTTATGTCTCTCCAGTAACTATCTACAAACTGATTCATTGCTGGCATATGCCTTAAAACAGATTTAAAAATATTTACAGGAGTTTTATTTGTTGGAAATCCTACGCCTAAAACTGGATTTTCTTTTACTGCGTTATCTATTGCTTTAGGAACCATGTTTATTGCTCCTTGTCCAGTCGGTCTAATAAATCCTGTGTATGGTATTCCACCTATGTTTGCGTTATTACTCTGTTCAGACATGTAATCACCGAGCAGGGTATTCGCTCTATTTGTATTTGCAACAGAACTATTTGTATCATCTAATTTCATGTAAGCATTAGTAAACTCCAGCATTTCCATAGGATCTGTAATACCTTGCTCCAAAGCTCTTAGCCTTGCAGCTTCTAATGTACGTTTGTTTCCGCCTACTGCTATATCGTCAGTAAAGTTAATATAGTCAGCAATATTTCTTGCGTTCTCAGAATCAAAAAATCCACCCTTAACAACTCTTCCACTAGCCATCTCAACGTCTTTTCTTGATTCCATAACCATATCTCTAGCTTTATTCATTACATATTCTCTAGTAGATTTTAAATTGATATCCACTCCTTTAGCCAATAGTTCTGTGTACATATTGTTTGCGTGACGTATAGTTTCCTGTGTCATCATTGGACCAGTAGCCATAAATGTATCAAGCATTGAAAAGAATCTGCTAGGTAAAGTAGGAATTGCTTTAATCCTGTGCATAAAAATTCTTTCAATAGTTGCATTTTCTGGATCTAAATACCAAGCATCTGGTTTGGGTTTTTCTTTTAATTTGTAATCGCCAAAAGCCATTTGCCTTCCGCCTTCATCTCCATAAACAGGCTCAAAGTTTTTAAATCTTTTACTTTTTATATCTCCCAAAAAGGCTTTTTTGTTTATATTAGAAAAACTTGTATCTTCTAAAAACGCCATTCCGCCAAGATAAAAAGCGTGATGTATTCGAGCCAAGCTCATAACGTGAGCGTTAAGAAACTGCGTACCCATTCTCCAATCAGCTAATCTCTTTGCGTTATCTGTCATAGCGCTACGTTTTAGAATCTTAGAATTAACAAAATTTCCTACACCTCTGTAGTAAGGAAGTAATGTGGCTCTTTGTCCACTACCAAACAAGACTTTATACATAGTTGTAAAGCCACCAAAGATTGCCATCTTGAAAGATTCAGCTAGTCCAGAACCATTTAATGCTCCGTCTTCTATCTTTCCTAGCTGAACATTTAAGAATTTCATTATCTTCTTTCCTTGTATTTCTTCTGTTAAAAAAGGATTCATATCTGCCATCACTCTTAAAACTTCCATAGCAGCTGGAGTCGGCTTGCCTTCCATGATGCTGTTGTAATCTTTCTCAGGTAATAATCTTTTAAAGACATTTTCTCCTTCAGCTAGAGCAGCTGAAAAAGATTTTTCTGAATATTGTATAGGTCTTTCCGCTTCTGGAATAATCTCAGCTTTAGATCCAATCATTTGATTAGCCTTATTAGTGTCAGGAACGTATATAACATCTCCATCTAAACCTAAGTCTTTGCCTTTTATTCTTATTCCGTCAACTCCATACTTGCTTATAAAATCTTGAACAGCTTGTTTTTGTGTCTTAGTTAATGTTTTCTTTCCGTCCCAACTCATATTAAACTTGACACCCATATCTCTTAGCAGTTCAGCTAAAGAGTAATTTGCTTCATCTAAATCCAATATGGTTGCATCTTTTAAATTGCCACCAACTGTCTCACTTGCAATTTGTCCAGAAGGGACTTCATTGCCTGTAAAATATGCTCCATCTCCTAACCCTTGATCTGTTGCCTTTATTCCGTTATCCATAGCATCTTTAATGGATTTAGTTTCTCCCTGCAAAGTCACACCTCTATCTCTACTCATTAATTCAACTGTAGTTTCTAGGTTATTTAATCCTTTTACCTGTACTTGTTGGTGCATATTGCTTAACCTTTGTCCAGTTATTCTTCCGTAAGAAGCATAAGCATTGTTTAATTTTGCTGCGTCTTCAAAAGCTGCAAACAATATCTGTCCGTTTTGCGGAGTATTGTTCATCTTAAAGTTTTGGGCTGCTAGTTGTAATACTTCATTAGAGCCATCAATCATCATTCTGACCGCAGCAATAGAAACTAAATCTTTTTGCGCAAAGAAATCTCCCTGCAAAGCGGCTTTGTGTAATTTTAAAACTTCATCGACATCTCCTTCTATTTGTTCTATTGTTTCTACCGCTAACTTTGCAATTTGTTCTTTATTAGTTGTAGGTATATTTGGTACTTCTGTTATATCTGGAGAATAATTGTTCTTTACACCTCGCTGTAATTCATCATTAATTTTGTTTAGCACTTCATTAACAGTTTTGTTTGCTGCTATCATTGCTTTCTTGTCTGTCTCTACATAAAACTTAGTTCCTTTAGTTCTAAACTTTCTATTAACTAAAGGTCGTCTTACGTTTGACATCATCTCTTCAAGACTAATTTGTCCATCTACAAGTGCTTCGAGGTTGTCATTAAATAAATTAGATAACTCGTTAGCGTCAACTTCAAAAAGTGGACTATCTACTTTTGCTTTAAACTTTGCTCCTTCTGGAGTCATACCTCTAGCTCTAATCCTTCCACTAAATGAATCGTCAAAGATATCTCTCCAGCTTCTAAACCCTTTAAATGTCAAGAAATTTTTAACTCTTTCTACCATTTCTCCAAATTTATCAAAGATCTGTCCCCATTTACCAGTAGATTTTTCGTATAGATCTTTGTATCTTAGATAGCCTGATGCAGCAGTAGTAACAACTTCTTCTAACCCTATTGGCTTTGCTCCATTAATCCCTAAGAACCTGTCAGCCATTAATGGTTTTACCATTGCAGCTAATTGCCTAATATCTTTTTGACTTGATTTTAATATTGCATGCTCAGATTTTGTATAGAACCTGTTAAATAATCTATGTGTTCCTTCGTGAAATGCAGTCTGAACCATCTTGCTAAACCTAGCCATATCTTGTCCAGCTATCATTGAGACTATTAAAAGATCCTTAGTTGGATCTTGATTTGGATGATAAAAACCTCTAGCTTGAAACTCTGTTCCTACTGGAACGCCATATAGTTTTGCACTTTTAGCGTTATGTTTTGTTTTTATTGGATCTGATACTACCTTTAGTTCTACGTCAAAAATGTCTCTAACGTGTTTCATTAGTCCAGATAACTGATCCGCTGAATAGTCAGTTAGAGAGAAATAAAACTCATCATCTGCTAAGTCTCCACCTTTTTCTAGTATTTCATAATGCTCAACCATGCCATCATCTAATGGATCTTGATATTTAGCATCTGTTACTTCTTTATATTCTGCATTTATTTTTTTATCTAATTTCTTTTTCGCTTCATTTACTCGTCCAGAAATAATTTCTTCTGGATCAACAGAAAAATCATACTTGCCGTTTATATCATTTAAACCAACTTCAAGATCATCTAAAGATCTGATAAGTTTACTAGCCCAATAGTTCTCTGGACTAACAATATAGTCATCGCCAGTTTTTAAAATATCTATTATTTCTCTGTATCTTGTAAGTATTTGATCGTTAGAAATGTTTAAATCAGCAAGTAATTCTACATACTTATAGTGAGATTTACTTTGCTTTGATGCTGTTGCCAGTTGTTTTCCGACTATATATATTGCTGTATCTACATCATTCTCGAATGTAAGAGTTAAATCGTTATATCTTGGGCTTGGCTTACCAAAATAAAATTGCGAAAACTGTTTACCTTTGTCATCGACTAGGCCTAATCTTCCAAGTAAAGATCCGTAATTTGAAAAACTAAAGTCGTTAATGTCGCTAGGGTTAGCTAACGGAAATCCTCTTTCTGTCTCGTAATCTCCTCTATCTTTTTGAAACTCAATAGTTTTATGTAACTCTTTTATTTCTTTTTCTTTTTGTGCCTTTGTGTTAACAGCTATTTTTTCTTCTTTTCTGTTATAAAAATCTGGATTAGATTTACGCTTTTGCATTTCTGCAACTAGCTTCATATGGTCTTCATGTTTCCATAATCTGCCGTCAGACAGATTTTGATATTTCTTTTCTTGAGCCAAAACTTCGTCAACAAATTTATCAACCGATGCTTCACTAGCTGGCTTTCCGTTGATAGTTAATCCGTTATATCCAGCTTTAGCTTTATCGTATCTCTTCCAAAAATCTTGTAATTCATCATTCATTTTTTTCCATTTAGCTTCTTCGATGTCATACTTCTTAGATTTTTGAGCAATATTTTTTAACTGCCTGTCGCTTAATACATACCTCTTAGTTCTGGTTATAGCTTCTTCTAACTCAAAATTGGACATTTTTTCGTAGCCCATAAGTTTTCCTTTGCCTTGAAAACGATTTACATTATCAGTCGCATACTCTAAAACTTCCCTATCAGTACCTTCAAATATGTCAGGAAAAACTCTTGCAGCTGGATTAGTTACGTTTAAAGGTAAAGCTTCTCCTTTGATTGCACTTGGGTTGTTAGTAACTTTTCCTTTAGTTTGCAGCTGATCGAATATGTTTGCCTGATTATCTTCATCTACATCTTTAAGGTTTTCTTTTATAGAAACATCTTCTTTAAGGATTTTAGCTTCGTCTTCAGTAAGCTTTAAAGTTTGATCTTCGTTTTCTAATGCTTCTAGTTTTTTATTTTTAACCCTGTCAGCTTCTTGCATCATCCTTACTCCTTGATCCATATCCAACAAAGGCGCATCGTCTAGCTCGATAGCTTCTTTAATTCTGTCTATATTGTCTTTGACTAACTTATTAGCATTGCTACCTTTTACTTCAGCAGCTAATTCTTTAATAATTTTTTGTACCCGTCCACCGCTCATTGCTGCTGCATCCAGCTTATCGACCATAAATAAAGCTTCTTCTAAAACTTTTCTGTTTTCATCGTATTTAATTTTATTTCCTTTAACTTTGCTTTCTATATTTTTGGCGGCTTTTTCTGTTGATACAGTTTTTAAATTTTTAATGCTGTCTTTTATATTTTTCTCGATAGCAACTCTAATAGCTCTTAACTGTTTAAAGTTACTAGATTGCATAAACGCACCCATTCCAGTAATAGTTCCTTGCTCGACTGCTGTTTCAGCAGTACCAGCCATCTTCATTGTTACTTCTATCATCAAGATCGAAGGTCTTTCTTTTTCTAAACTTTGAAAAACATCGCCAATAACTATAGGATCTAAAGGTTGAGAGCCATAAGCTAAAGCTTTATCCATGCTTAATGTTCCGCCCATCAACTTATCAAACATAAACTGCGGTATTCTCGCTAGTCTCATGCCTTCCTTAACAAGTCTTTGATTTACGTTAAGTCCGCTGTTTGCTAATTTTTGTGCGCCATTTGATTTAATTATTTTTGCTACGTCAATAGGAGCTATAGAACCTTTTTGGGAATAGTTATGAGAGTTTATATTAATCATTGCAGCTTCTACTATTGCTTCATTTTTATTAGGAGCTTGTATGACTTGTACGTTTACTTCTTTTACTCCAGATCTCTTTGCAAGGTCTAATCTATTGTGTCCATCAATTACATAAATTTTATCAGGAGTACCAAGCTCGCCATTAGTATCTTTCCATACGCTAAGAACTCCAGAGAATCTTCCGTCAAATTCTTTTTCGTCAGCTAAAGATCCGCTTACTCCATTCTTGTTAAACTTTCCAGATTCTTTAACTTGGAAAATATCTGGTCTTACTTCTATATCTTCTGGATCAAGTCTTTGTATTTGTAATACAGAAGAAGGCTTGTTTGCAGCACTAATTCCTATAGCTTCGTGTTTTTGTATTGTTTCTCTTGGTCTTACCTGATTATTTACTATCATTGCTTCTTGCAATTCTTTTTCCGACTTAGCAGCTTTCTCCACTCTCTTTATCATTTCTTTTTTAAACTTTTCGTTTTGAGCTTCTAACTTTTTAATTTCATCTGTTAGCTTTGCAATTTCTTGCTGGTCTTTATTAAACTGCTCACTTTTTGTTCTTCCTTCTACGTTCTTCTTTCTTATTTCATCTCTTACTCCGTCTTTCTTTAAGTTTAAATTTTGTTGTTCAGTAATTAATCTTTCTTGATTTTCTATAACCAAATCATCAACAGTTTTACCTGTTTGTTTTAATTTCAATTCATCAATTCTAGCTGCATTTTCATCTATTGATTTATAAACAAATCCCATTTCCTCCGTAATTTTCTTGACCATAGAAGTATTCATCACATAGTCAACAGCTGGCTCTATCAGCATTTTTTCTACGTCATCCGATATTTCTTCTACTTGATTTTTTACAGACTTATAAGCTAAATCAAATCTATTCTTACCTTTAAAGCTATTAACTTTTTTTTGAGTTTCAGCAAACTGAGCAGAAGCTCTGTCGCCTAATTCAGCTGGAGACATAAAAGCTTTTACTGATCCATTTTTGTCAAATGGATTTACATAATTAAAAGCTGGCTTTACTACACCTTTATATCCAACGTCAAGTGTTTTTCCGACCCCTTTCCCAACTCCTCCAAATCCTATGCCTAACATTGGAGCTAAAAATACTTCAGTTACTATTAACGACTTCATCTTTGCTTCAATAAAACTATCGTCTGCTTTGTTTACTGATTTAAAATAGTCAGGCAAAACGTCATCCATACCTGTGTAATACGGATCTCCTAAAAAAGTTTCCGCTGTAAATCCCGCTCTAGATCCACCAACAGCATTTTTAACCGCCCATTTTCCAAACCTTTTTAATAGATTAGGTGTCCTTTTACTTAAGAAACCCACCATGTTTCTTATTGCTGGGCTACTAGCTTTTACTGTTCTGTATGTATTACCAACAAGAGCAACGTCATCCATAGGCGTTGGGGATGTCATAATTGCAGCAGTTGTAGCAAAGAATGGAGTTGCATCGCCAAACAAGTTAGTTGTAAAGTCTGCTACTGGTCTTCCAGTATTTCTTTCTGGAAATCCACCGCTCATCTCTACTAAAGAAGGCATCCCAAATAAACCATAATGTTTACCTTGTAACCTTTCTCCACCTGTTAACTGGTCAAATCTTTCAAAATTATTAACTTTTCCTGTCGAAAATATTGCATCTGCCATGCTCATTCTGTTGTCGCCACCTTCTTTTGTAAAACCAAGTTCATTAAATAAGGTGTATAAACTTCTATTTTTTAATGCTTTTTGTATTGCACTAGCGCTTAATTTTGTACTTGAAACAACATCTCCAGTAAGAAGTTCTGACATGTACGCTGGCATATCCTGTCTTCCAACATCTTGCAAAGTATTTACAAATTGCTGTGCAAAACTAATTCCAGCACGATCAATAAATCTTAAAAAGTCTCCTCCAGATCCTCTCCAGCTTTTCTTTCCTCTTACATGCTCTGGAGCATATTCTATATTTGTAAACCAAAAATGTTTCTTAGTATCAAACTTTCCCTCTAGTGCGTTTTTGTTGTAATTTTCAGCGTCTGACTGCTCTACGATAAGTCTTGATTCAGATTTATTATTTAATATTCCGTCATCTATTTCATCAATATTGTTTGTTTTTTCTTCTTTAGAGTTAGTTTCTTCTAGTAAATTTGAGTCAGGAGTGCCGCTCCAATTAAAAAAATCGTCTTCCTCTTCTTCCTCTTCTTTTACTTCAGTAGGGTTTACACTTGTAGCTAAGAGAGACTCGTCCATTAAATCTTTATTTTCATACTAGCCTTAATCATACAATTTCACAGGTTCAAGTCAATAAACTTAGTAACCTGACTCTTCCCATGCCGCCTTGCGTTGTTCTTCGTTCATATCAGTAATACTGTTTATGTATTCAATTTTTAATTTACTTTGTTTAATACCTAATTTATCAGCTTGGCTCAATATAAAAGATGCCATGTCTGGAGTATTAGTATTAGTTAAATTTTTAATGAATAGTTCTATTCCTCTAGGCAACTTTTCTCCTTTCATCCACGATATCATTATTTCTTTTAAAGCATTTTTTTCAAAGTATGGTTGAGGTCTGTTAATGTTTCTTTTAAAGTCCATCTGAAAAGCTCCTACTAAATAGCCATCTCCATCAATAGTTTTATTTTTTACAAAAGTAATTTTATTAAGTTTGTTGTTTACTTCTTTACCTGTTCTAATTCCTTTAAATGCAACATTAACTTTGCCTGTTAGATCAGTTACCCTTTGTTCTCCAGATGTAAATTTGTTTATAAAACCACCATTTCTCCACCTGTCTCCAATTTCCTTCTTAACGTATTGGTCTTGCGCATTTAAATCATTAGGATAAGCTTCTCTAGCGTCATCCATTATTTCGCTAACTGTTTGAGTTATAGATAATTCGTTAGTTGACCATTCAATATCTTTATCAAAATCTACAGCTTTTGTTTGTGTTTTAGCGTAATCCTCCCAATACGTTTCTACTAATTTTATGTTTTCTTTGAGTTTACCAGTAAATGTTTTTGTCTTTACTTTTACAAGATTTTCTCTAATGTCTGCTATTTCTTCATCTGCCTTTGGTATTCCTTCATAAGATTGTGTAAATTGTTCAAGACTTAAAGTTAACTTACTTTGTGCCTTTAAATCATTAGGATTCATTTGTACATTAAAAATTGATCTTCTTAATTCTTTTACTTCTTGATTGTAGTCTGTAGTTAAAATTTTATATATTGATTTGTTTTTTCGTTCTGTATAAGCTTCGTTTATTGTATTAAGTTTCACAATGTAGTCAGGATCGTTTTCGTCAAGTAGTGCAATTAATGATTCTTTAGCATCTTCTAGCTTGGTTAAAGCAACTTGAACATAAGTGTTTCCAAATTTGTCATCTGTATCAGATAATATTAAAGCCTTGTTAAGACTCATTTTTTTTCCGTCAACTGTTACTTCCGACTGCATTACTTCTTTATCAAAATGATTTTCGTAAATGTACGATTGTCCTTTTATTTTCTTGCTTTTAGTGTCCGCCTGATCAGCTTTAACTGTAGTAAGCAATGCTTGGAAATAAGGTTTACCGCCTAACCTGTTAATTAAAAATAACTTCTCGTTAATATCTCCTTTTTTCTTATACCGATCATCTATTGGTCCTACCATTAAAGGTTGTATATTATTTTTTGAATCTCCAAAAAACATATCATTTAAAAAATCTTCTACGTCTATGTCACTTTTTGAGAGCTTAGTCATCGTCAATCCAACAATAGAAGTTACTAAGGCGTTTTTTTCTTCCTCGCTATATAAATGGCTATTTTTATAAAATTCTAAATTTTCATTTAAACTTTGTATAACATTTGCAGAGGTTTGATTTTTATTTCCATTAACAAGATGATCTAAATCTTTTTCTAAACTTGTAAGAACTTTAGTGGTTATATTGTTTTTTGTTAGTTTTTGATAGTCAGAAGTTTGACTAACTATGTCGTTATATTTAATCCCTGCAATTCGATCTTTGACATTATTAAGCTCAAAGCCTGTAAGATTATAATCTGCATAAACATGTTTCTTAAATTCTCTTCTATACCTAAAATCATTAGGATCTAATTCAGAAACTTTTATTGTTTTTAATTCTCCCTCATCACTTGTAATTCCGCCATTTACATTTGTATCTTCAACTTCGATACTATGTTTTTTTATATCCCAACTAAGTGCATTATTAACAACTTGTTCTTCTCTTAGTTTAGAATTTATTGAATTTTGTAATCCACGCTTACTAGCAATTTCTTCTTTATGCTTTTTTAAATCAATAATTTGCTGTAAGACTTCTTGGCTTTTTGGTTTAGGCTGATTATCAGGACCAATTTCTATTTTTTCTAACTGTTTTATTTTTTTATCAATACCACTTAAAAGACTTGTAAGATCTTTTATTGGACTTGTATTGTCTGAAAATTGTGTCAGGATTTCGTTTGCTCTTGCATCGTTCTCTTTTCTGTTAGCTTCTTGTATTAGAATTGCTGATTTTCCGCCTTGCGCTACTTGCTGAGAAAAGGCAGTTAAAGACTCCGCATATCTTCCAGCATCTTTTGGTGTAGCGTTTTCTATAACCCCTGCAACACTTGGCATTTCAAGAGTAGGTAATTTAGAAATTGCAGCTGGAGTAACAGCAGTTTCTCCGTACCATCTAACATTTTCTATTTTTGGCTCTTCTATTTTTAATCTTCCCAAAGAAGGAGGTACAGTAGTTCCGTCTAAAGAAACTTGTTTTGCTCCTCCAGATCCTCTTCTTTTAGGGTCTTCATTTTTACCAAGACTAAGATTTTTTACTGATGCCATTTAGCTAACCTATTTTTAAAGAGTAATTTTGCATACCAATATTTTTTAGCCCAGCATAAGTATTAAAGCCGCCAACAGCAGCACTAGCCATACCAATGGCGTAAGGCCCAAAGCTCGGTTTCGGTATTTCCAGAGGTTTAACAGGATCAAGATATTGTTTCTTGACATACGTTGCCGTACTTCCATATCTACTAGCTCTATTAGCCTGTGCGTCAAGTCGCTGCGTCTGCGTTCCTTGAAGACCAAACGCAGTATTTCGATTCGTGACATAATCTGCTGCCGCTTGTGTGCGTTTT
>MDSV01214474.1_pt1 | contig 12024 bp, 9 predicted proteins | sample 810851 | NCBI WGS metagenome assembly MDSV01 (sample SAMN05326640, study PRJNA326480) | marine metagenome | isolation source: seawater | place: Atlantic Ocean: North East | collected 2012 | reverse complement strand
GCTGTTAAACTTTTTTAACATCTCTGGGTTTTTAAGAATTTTTTCTAAACTTAGTTTATTAATTAATTTTTTATCTATTTTATTAATACTAATATCTGAACTTATCTCGAAAAAAGGGTCAAATTTAATCAAACTATCAAAGGAAACTGATAAATCTTTATTTCTTAAGTTAGCTTTTATGATTTCTAACTGTTTGTTTTTGATTAGAAATTTTGATTTTAAATAATTATTTAGAACACTTATTTTTGAGGATCCACCTAATGAACCAGCTTTAATTTTTTCATCAAAATTAAAATTTGCATTGATTCCAGTATGTAAAATCTTAAGTTTTACATTTTTGTAGTCATCATCTAAATACGCTTCAAATTTCTTATCAAATATTTCTCCATTAATTTTATTTTTTTTATATCCATAATTAGAGAAATTTATTTTTTTTATTACTATAATAGAATTTTTTTTTCTCCTTAAATTTAAATTAAGATTTTGAATATCTAATTCATATTTTAATGTTGCAAAATAATTAAATAAATCTTTAGTTTTATCTATGTCTAAAATAATTTTACTATCGTTTAGTAATATTTTTCTTGCTATAAAATCATCGTAGTTATAAAAATTTTTAATTTTTAAAAAAATTTTAAAATTTTTTGTAGTGAAGAGTACGGGTTGATTTTTAACTTTAAAATTTGCGTCTTTAATAGCTAAATTTGGAAGTGGAAAAACCTTAAATTTTATTGAGCTAAAATTATTAAGCTCTAGGTCATAATAATTAACTAAATACTCTTTTAAAATCTCTTGTTTTTTTTCATAATCAAAAAATTTTGGTATTAAAATAAATGAAACTATAGCAATTAAAAAAATCCCAAATACGTGCCTTAAAAAGAAAAAAAAATTGAAAAATTTTGAATACTTGTTGTGGATTCTTTTGTAGATTTTATTAATCATTTTTTTTATTTTTATAACTAGTGTATAAATGAAACTTTTCTAATATGAATAGCATAGATAAATTAATTGAAAACTTAAACAAAGAGCAAAAAGAAGCAGTATTAAATACAGAGGGACCTAATCTAATAGTTGCTGGGGCTGGATCTGGAAAAACAAGAGTATTAACTACAAGATTAATTCATATCATCAATCAAAAAAAAGCGTGGCCAAACCAAATTTTGTGTGTGACCTTTACTAACAAAGCTGCAAAAGAAATGCAGAACAGAGTCATGGCGCATATAAAAGGCAATTCAAATGCAGTTCCATGGTTAGGAACATTTCATTCTATTAGCGTTAAATTTCTTAGAAGACACGCAGAAGCATTAGACTATAAAAGTAACTTCACTATTTTGGACACTGACGATCAAAAAAAACTGATTAGAAACATAGTAAAAGGTGAAGATTTAGACGCAAAAAAATTCTCCCCTCAACTAATCATGTACCATATTGATCAGTGGAAAAACAAAGGTCTTTTACCTAAAGATATCAAAATTCAAAAACAAGGATCAATTATTAAATCAATTTTGAAGGTATATGAAATCTATCAAAAAAAGATAAAAGATTTAAATGCTTTTGATTTTGGTGATTTAATTTTATTTTGTGTAAAGATTTTTGAAGAACATAAAGATATAAGAGAAATTTACCAAAAGAATTTTAAATATATTTTGGTTGATGAATTTCAAGATACAAATTTTATTCAAAATAAATGGTTAAATTTATTGGTTAATGAGAAAAAAAATATTTGTTGTGTTGGAGATGATGATCAATCTATTTACAGTTGGAGAGGGGCAGAAATTAAAAATTTTTTAACCTTTGACCAAATCTATAAAGATTGTAAAGTCTTTAAATTAGAACAAAATTATCGATCTACAAAAAACATTTTAGAAACAGCTTCTAAACTTATTTCTAATAATTCTAATAGGGTAGGAAAAAAATTATGGTCCTCTGCGACTCAAGGAGAAAAGGTTAAATTGAATTGTTATAAAACTGGAAAGGATGAAGCTCAAGGCATTAGTGATATTATAGAACATAGCCTAAAAAAAAAATATTCTCTTAACGACGTTTCAATATTAGTTAGAGCTATTTACCAAACTAGAGAGTTTGAAGAAAGATTTCTACAAGTAGGTATTGGGTATAGGGTTTTAGGTGGAATTAAATTTTATGAAAGAGCTGAAATAAAAGACGCAGTTTCCTATCTGAGAATTATTAATCAAAAATACGATGACTTAGCTTTAGAAAGAGTTATAGGATCACCAAAAAAAGGTGTTGGGGACAGCACTTTAAATCAAATTTATCTCTTTGGTAATCAAAACAAACTTTGCTTGGAAGACTCTATAATAAAAATTCTAGAAAAAGGAGATTTCAAACCTAAAATTAAGAATACTTTAAAACAATTGATTAATATGATTAATAAATGGCGAAAAGACTCCTCAAAGATGAAACATTATGACCTTCTTAAATTAGTTTTAGACGAATCTGGATATTCCGCAATGTTGAAAAATAAAAAAGATTTGGAAAATGAGAATAGATTAGAAAATTTGAAGGAATTGTTAAGGGCAATGCAAGATTATGAAAATTTACAAAATTTTTTAGAACATGTTGCTTTAGCAACTTCTATAGATCAGGAGTGGAAAGGAGCCAAAGTGAATTTAATGACTATGCATGCAGCAAAAGGATTAGAGTTTGATGTTGTTTTTTTGCCAGGATGGGAAGAAGGATTATTTCCTCATCAAAAGTCTCTTGAGGAAAAGGGAGATTTTGCTTTAGAAGAAGAAAGAAGGTTAGCTTACGTTGGAATCACCAGGGCAAAAAAAGAAGCTTATCTTTCTTTTGCTATGAGGAGATCTTATCATGGTGATTGGATGGACGCTTTGCCTTCTAGATTTGTAAATGAAATTCCAGAAGAAGGGATTGAAAGAAATGAAATAAACATTGAAAAGACCATTGATGACTTTGAGTTTAATCAAGATAATTCCATCGAATTCGAAGAAGAATATAGGAGTCCAGGATGGGATAGATACAAAAAAAATAAAATTCTTAAATGGAAAAAATAAATAAACTTAAAAAATTATTCAATTTCTACAATTTAGATGGATATATAATACCTAAGAATGATGAATTTTTTGGTGAGTATGTTCCTCAAAACAAAGATAAATTAAAATTTATAAGTAATTTTTCCGGATCTTACGGTTTTGCTTTAATCTTAAAAAATAAAAATTATCTATTTGTTGATGGTAGGTATACATTGCAGGCTAAAATTCAAAGTGGAAAATTTTTTCAAGTTATTACTATTCCGCATAAATTTCCAACAAATATCTTAAAAAAGAAAAGAATTAAAATTGGTTTTGATCCAAAATTACATACTCAAAAAACATTAAAAATATTTTTCAATAAAACGAACTGCAAACTTACGCCAATTAATCAAAATCTAATAGATCAATTATGGAAAAAAAAGAATGAAAATAACTTTAAAAAATTTTATATTCTTCCAGAAAAGGCAACTGGTCAAAGTTATAAATCAAAGATTAATAAATTGGTCAAAGTTTTAAATCAAAAAAAAATTGATTTTCAATTTATCTCTGCAAGTGAAAATATTGCATGGCTTTTAAATATAAGAGGTCATGACTCCGAATTTACTCCAATTCCCAATACTTATTTGGCATTAGGTTCTAATAAAAGGATCTATTTATTTTGCAACTTAAAGAAAATTAATAATAGCTTTAAAAAAAAGTTTAAAGACATTAGATTTATAGATATCAAATATACTGATTTATTTCTTTCTAAAATTAGAAATAAAAAAATTTTAATAGATTCTTCCTCTTGTTCTATTTATTTTGAAAATATTCTTAAAAAAAATAATAAGATTACTGAATTTATAGATCCTATTTATTTTCTTAAATCAATAAAATCTAAAATAGAAATTGAAAATACTATAAGATCACATATTTATGATGGCGCTGCTCTCACAAAATTTTTATTTTGGATTAAAAGAAATTATAAGAAAATAAATATTAATGAAATTAGTGCGCAAGAAAGATTATTAAAATTTAGAAAAGAAAATAAAGATTTTAAATTTTTAAGTTTTCCAACTATTTCTGGGTCTGGTCCTAATGGCTCAATTATTCATTACAAAGCTTCTAATGAAAGTAACAGAAAATTAAAAAAAGGAGATATCTATTTGGTGGACTCAGGAGGACAATATAAATTTGGAACAACAGATGTAACCCGTACAATTTCTTTAAACAATGAAAATAAAAGAATTAAAGATATCTTCACTAGAGTATTAAAAGGCCACATTGCTGTGGCAAACTATAAATTAAAAAGAAATACTTGTGGTGCTCATATTGATAATGCTGCAAGAAGACCTTTAAAAGAAATTAATTTAGACTACGCTCATGGAACAGGTCACGGGGTTGGATATTTTTTAAATGTTCATGAAGGACCACAAGCAATATCAAAAAATAATAAGGTAAATTTTAAAGAAGGAATGATAGTTTCAAATGAACCTGGATATTATGAAAATGGTAAATTTGGAATTAGAATTGAGAACCTTATTAGAGTAAAAAAAGACAAAAAAGGCTATTCATTTAATAATTTAACAATGGCGCCAATAGATAAATCTTTGATTAATAAAAATATCCTTAAAAAAAATGAAATTATTTGGCTAAACACTTATCATAAAAATGTTTTTTATAATTTAAAAAAATTTATGAAAAAGTCGGAGTTGATTGATTTAAGGCAAGCTTGCTCAAAGATTTAAAATTTTATACCAGTCGTTCTCCAATATAATCTTAATATTTAATTTTTTTGCATTTTCAATTTTTTTTTTCGTTGGTTTAGAATTACCTATTACTAAAATATTTAATTTTTTTGAGATTGTTCCAAGTACTTTTCCACCATTGTTTTCTACTAATGTTTTTGCTTCAGATCTACTCATTTTTTCAAATCCGCCAGTGAACATAATAGTCTTATTAGAAAATTTTCCTTTTTTATTTCGAACTTTAAAATTTTTCACATTGAGTTGATCAATTAGTCGCCTTACAATTTCAACATTATTATTGATTGAAAAAAAACTATTTATTGACTCAATTTGGATTTCACCAATTCCGTCAAGTTCTGCTAAATTTGCCAAGATTTTTTTTCTATCGTTACTATTAAATAAATCCCTAAATTTATTAATTGATTGAAAAAAGCCTGATAAAATTTTTGCATTCTCTTGCCCTATATGCCTTATCCCTATTGAGAAAATAAATTTATCAAGTTCTATAGTCTTCGCATTATCAATCGCTTTTTTAAGATTGTTTATTGATAACTCTCCCCATCCATCAAGATTTTTAATCTTATTGTAGTTAATTGTAAAAATATCCGATGGTTGTCTAATTAATTCTATTTCCCAAAATTGATCTATAACTTTTTTTCCTAGTCCTTCAATATCAAAGGCATCTTTAGATACAATATGTTTTAACTTCTCTCTTGCAGTAAAATCACACTCGTAACCTTTCGAACATCTTCTAACAGCATCTTCTTTTTTCGTAGATTTATTTACTTCTTTTTTTGTAACAGCTCCACATAAGCATTTTTCCGGAAAAATATATTTTTTACTATTTTGATTTCTTTTAGATAAGTCTACAGAAATTACTTGGGGGATAACATCTCCTGCTCTTTGAATTTGAACAATATCCCCTACTCTTATATCTTTTCTATTAATTTCATCTTCATTGTGTAATGTTGCGTTTGAAACAACTACGCCACCAACAGTCACTGGTTCCACTCTGGCAACGGGAGTTATTGCTCCTGTTCTGCCAACCTGTATTACTATATCCTTAATTTTTGTAATTGCCTTTTCTGCAGAAAATTTATATGCGATAGCCCAACGTGGAGAGCTTGAGGTATTGCCTAATCTTGACTGTAATTTTAAATCATTAACCTTGTAAACTAATCCGTCAATATCATAATCCAGCGAAGATCTAATGGAGTCAATGTATGAGTGTTGAGCTTCGATCTCTTCTAAATTTTTTACTGTTTTACCTAATGGGTTGATAGAAAATCCCCAGTTTTTTATTTTTTTTAAAAATTCAGATTGAGTAGTAAATATCATCGGTTTTACTGCGCCAAATCCATAAGCAAAATATTTTAATGGAATTTTAGATGTCTCTCTTGAATCTTTTTGTCTTAGTGATCCACCTGCAGCATTTCTAGGGTTAGCAAAATTAACTTTAATATTATTAAAATCTTTTTTTCCAATATATATTTCTCCTCTAATCTCAAATAAAGAGGGGGTATTGTTACCTTTTATTTTTTTTGGAATTTCATTTATGGTTTTAAGATTTTCTAAGATATCTTCACCTACATTACCGTCACCTCTTGAAAGACCTTTCGTTAAAACACCATTTTCATAAATTAAAGTTGCAGATATACCATCTATTTTTGGTTCAGAGGAAAACTCTATATCTTTATCTTTAATATTAAGGAAATTACGAATTTTATCAATAAAATCCCTCATATCATTTTTATCAAAAGCATTAGACAAAGAAAGCATTGGTTTTAAATGTTTTATTTTTTTAAATTTATTAGATGGAGGTGAGCCTACTATTGTCTTATTTAAGTTTAGCTTTTTAAGAAAATTATTTTTTTTCTCTAAACTAATGATTTCATTTTTTAAAATATCATATTCAGCATCAGATATTTTCGGATTATCACTTTCAAAATACAGTTTATTATGTTTTTTTAAAAGTTTAATTTTTTTTTTATAAATATCTGTAATTTTTGATTTTAAATTCATTGTTTGCCAAATTACTTAATTTTTTTAAGAATCTTTTTAAGAAAACCACTTTCTTTCTTAGTTTCAACTTTTTTTTTTTTAATTTTATAGTCTTTATTTAAAATTTTATAAGATTGTTCAAACCATTGACTTGAATTGTAATTGTATCCCAATATCTTTGCATATTTTTTTGCTTCTTTTTCTAAACCTAGATAATAATTTATTTCTACCAATCTATGGAGTGCTTCCTCTACAAATACTGTCTTTTCATAATCTTCTATTATATTTTTTAATCTATTAATTGCAGGAACCCATTTTTGTATAGAAATATAATATTTAGCCACATATAGCTCTTTTGCAGCAAGTTGATTTTGAATTAAATCTTTTTTAAACTTTAAATCCATAGCGTAGTCTGAGTTAGGATATTCTTGTACGAAAAAATCAATTTTTTTATTAGCTTCTAACAATGGTTTCAGGTCTTTCTTTTCATCTGAAATTTGTTCATAATGTATTATTGCAATCAAATAATGTGCGTACATAATATTTTTATCTGCAGGATACTTCCTTAAATATCTATCTAAGTTTTCTAGGGCTTCAGAGTAAAAATTTATTCCATATAATGAATAGCTGGACATTATTGCTGATTTGGCGGCAAATTCTACAATTTTAAAATTTAATTCTGCCTCAGAAAATTTTTTTTCTGCGTAAAAATAATCACCTTTACTAAATGAATTAAAGCCTTCTTCATATAATTTATACGGATCAGCCTTATTTTTAGTTTCATAAGCTTCTTCTTTTTTTGCACAACTAGCAGCAACGAAAAGTATTAATATTATGAAAATTAATTTATGATACATTTTCTATACATATCAAATAAACTATACTAGGTAAAATTTTGTCTTGCTAAATGCTCGCTGCAAACGTTTTTTTTAATGATTCTTCAATCTGATTATTTTTTTCTGATGAATTCCCGCTTTCTAATGACCAATTAGATTTTTCAGAAAAAAGCTTAAGCAGCAATTTATTTGTCAAAGCATGTCCTCCCTGAGAAGTTTTCACATGACCAAAAATTCTATACCCAGATAACATTAAATCTCCAAGACAATCTAAAATTTTATGATAAACAAATTCATGTCTATTTCTTAAACCATTATCATTTAATATTTCATTTCCTTTAACAACAATAGCATTTTCAAGCGAGCCTCCTTTAGCTAATCCTTGACTTTTTATGAAATCAATATCTTCGTATAAACAAAAAGTTCTCGAATTATAAATGTTAGTTAGGTCTCCATCGCTAAGTTTAAATTCTTTTCTTCTAGTCCTTATTAGTGGATTGCTGTAAACTATTTCAAAATCTACTATTAAATCATTATCAAGTGGCTCTATAGATATATATTTTGAACCTTCTTTAACTTCTACTTTCTTTAGTACTTTTATAAATTTTCTTAATTCCTTTTGTTCTTTTAAGCCAACAGATCTTATGGCATCCACAAATTCACTTGCAGATCCATCTAATATTGGTACTTCGGAAGAGTCGATCTCGACTAAGGCGTTATCAATACCCTCGCCAAAAAAAGCTGCCATTAAATGTTCAACTGTTGATACTGTAGTACCTTTATCATTCTTAATCTTAGTACAAAGAACAGGCTCTACAACATTTTGATAATTAGCCTCTATTAAGTTTTCATTGCTGATATCAGTTCTGCAAAATTTTATTCCAAAATTTTCTTTTGCTGGTTTTACAGTTAAATTAACATTTATACCATTATGTAAACCAACTCCTTGAAATTTAATTGTGTCATTGATAGTTTTTTGATTAAGTTGAGGCATAGAAACTTATATACAGAATAGATTAATTCTAATTAAAACAAAAAATGTTTCCAAAAATAACAAGAATTACTCAAATATAGACTTAAAAATCCTAGTAATTAAAGAGTTTTTTGTTTGAGCGACAGGTATTGCTTCTTTTTTCCAGCCATAGGCAGACAAATAGGCTGCACTCATAATTGTTGAGTCTATTTGAAAATTGTCAATTAAATACGAGACAAAATTGTATTTTTGAGAAATATAAAATTTAAAATTTTTCTGAAAATTATTAAAAATAAGCTGATCCTCGATAATAATAAAGATTACTGCATTATTTTGTTGAAGAGACTTTATATTAATATTTCTATTCAAAATAATATTAACAATCTCTTCAACTCTTGCGTTAACTATATCTATAATTAATTTCTTTCTTATTTTTCTATAACTTTCTTTAGTAAAATATTTTTCTTCTAAAAATTCACTATCATCTTCTAATTTATTATTTTTAAAAAGATTATTTGATAAAATTTCTATAATAGTTTCATTTTTGATAGAACAAACTTTAGCTATATCTTTTAAGATTATACTTGTGCCAAAATTGAAATATTCTTCATATCTAAATGAAGCTTTGTCAAAAAAACTTATGTGGGATTTGTTTTTATTTATTTTAATTTTAAAAAAAGTCTCAACTTTATTGTTATTCTGATTAATTATTTGTGTACCTTCTATGAAGTTTTTTATTAATATTTTTTTTATACTTAAGTTATTTTTATTAAATATTTTTTTTAAATTTTTGACATCATTGTTATCAATTAAAAAAAATGTAAGCTCATGACTATAGAAGTCTCCGAACAAACCTATTGGAAGATTTTCAATACAAATTCCATCCAAAACACTTTTAGAGTTAAAAATATGTAAAATAGTTTTCTTTTTTTCATTTTCTGAAATTGCTAATTTAAGTGAATTTAAAATATAAGAAATATTTTCTTTTAAAATTTGAGATCCATTTAATTTTTTGAATCCAGAAATATTAATACAAGAATTTTCAAAAGTATCTATAATAACAATTGCTTCTTTAAAGACATAATTTATCTTATCTTCGATAACTCGAATATTTTTTTTAATTGATTTCTGTGCTAGCTCAATATTTATAAATTTATTCTTTTGAATTCCTTCATTAGGTGTAATGATTTTTTCTATAATCTTTAAGTTTTGGTTTTCATCATATTTGCCGACAACAAAATTATAATTTAAATCATTTATTTCAACAAAAAGGGTTGGGATATCTGTTTGCATACACTAATTTAAAATCAGCTGGTCTTTAATTCTATAATCAAATATTTTGTAGTTGTTAAAATTGCTATTAGCTTTTGATAACATAAAATTTTTTAAACTAGAGAGGTAATCTCTAATTGGCAGTTTAATAACTTTACCATCATGCATAACTAAATCCCACCTGTTAGATTCGAAAAAATAAAAAGATTTTATGTTTTCTATAGGAAACCTTATATTTTGAAGATCTTGATATAAAGAATAGAAGCTTTCTCCATTACCAAAAACTGTTGGTAAATCATTATAAATCTTTATATTTATAAAATTTATTAAATCACCTTTATCTGAAATATAAAATTTTTCTTTTTTTTTATGTAAAATTGCTATTGGTTTTTTTTCTACAATTATCAATTTTAGAGTATTTGGGTAAATTTTTTTAATACTAAAACTTTCTATGAATGTTTCTTTTTTTAAATTTTTCTCAATATCTTTGAGATTTAAAAAGAATAAATTTTCTTTATATAAAAAGTTTAATTTTTTTTTGATTTTATCAGGTTTAACAATAGAGGTGTTTTTAATTTCAATTTTTTGAATATATAAATTTGAATTTGCTATAAAATTAAATCTTGGCGTATAAGTCGTTAAAAAAATAAAAAGTATAATTAATCCAAATAGCGATTTTTTCATCTATTTAAACTAGCATTAAGTAAAATTTTTTTTACTAAATTTTCAAAAGTAATCCCTTTATAGTTAGCTATTTCAGGAACTAATGATAAATTAGTCATCCCAGGTTGTGTGTTCGTCTCTAAAAGGTAAAATTGATTTTTGAAAAATTTAAAATCTGATCTAGTTACCCCTTTACACCCTAGGGCATCATGTGCTTTTTTTGCAATCTGTAGTGCCTGCTTATATTTAGATTTTTTTAAATTAGCTGGCATGATATGTTTAGTTTTAGCTGCTTTTGAATACTTTGCTTTATAATCATAAAACTGTCTCTTAGGTTCCAACTCAATGGCCCCTAATGGCTCACCATTAATAACTGCAACTTGAATTTCTTGCCCACCGATATAAGGCTCAAAAATTAACTCTTGGTATTTCTTAAAAAGAAATTTGACAGATTTATTAAGTTCCAGTATATTTTCACAAATTCTTACTCCAATACTAGATCCTTCATTTATAGGCTTAACAACAATAGGAAATTTAATCTTTTTTCTTTTTATAGATTTCGCCAATTGAGTTTTATTATAACTTTGCTTTTGAAGAACAAAATATTTAGGAGATTTAATCTTATTTTTTTTAAAAATTTCTTTAGAAATAATCTTATTCATTGCATTATATGAACTAATTACTCCTGAATGAGTATAGGGAATTCTTAAACATTCAAAATAACTTTGAGCAACACCATCTTCACCATATTTTCCATGAAGAGCATTAAAAATTATATCTACTTTATTTTTGTCAATTAAATTATATTTTTTTTTTTGGGGATCAAAAGTGGAGACTTGGTAGCCTGCCTTTTTTAATGCTTTTATACATGCTTTTGCACTTTCAAGACTAACTTCTCTTTCTCCAGAATGGCCTCCGCGCACTACTAAAACTTTTTTATATTTCATCACCAATAATTTTAATCTCTAGCTCGAGGTTAATTCCAGTCTTATACTGTACTTCTTTTTTTACTTTATTGATTAATTTTTCTATGTCTGAAGCCTTAGCGGTTCCATTATTTATAAAAAAATTACAATGTTTTTCAGAAATTTTTGCATCTCCAACAAAAAATTTATCACAGCCAGCTTCCTTTATTAACACCCACGCTTTTTTTTCATTAATATTTTTAAATGTACTTCCCCCAGTTTTTATTTGACTAGGTTGAGAATCTTTTTTTTTTGAATTAGCTCTTCTTGTTTTTTTGCAATCAATTGTGTCTTAGAAATAGATCCCTTTAGTATTGCAGATAATATTATATAATTTCTCGGAAGATCTGTGCCTCTGTAAGTAAATTCAATTTCATCATTTTTTATCTCTTTTTCTTTTCCTTTATCGTCAATTACTTTAATAGACAATAAAATTTCAGAAATGTCTGCTCCATAACATCCGCTGTTCATTACTACTGCTCCTCCTATAGAGCCTGGAATACAAGACAAAAATTCCATGCTGCCAATATTGTTGTTTTTTGCGAAATCAGAAACCTTCCTATCTAATATAGC
>MDSV01188254.1_pt1 | contig 12024 bp, 8 predicted proteins | sample 810851 | NCBI WGS metagenome assembly MDSV01 (sample SAMN05326640, study PRJNA326480) | marine metagenome | isolation source: seawater | place: Atlantic Ocean: North East | collected 2012 | reverse complement strand
TTCGACCGCGTCTCCACCATGTCGCCGCCGCGACCTCCTCCGCCGCGCGGAATGCGTCTCTCGGCCGGAACGATGGCACTTTTCGCTCCTGACGAGGCTCGAAAACCGTTCGAACGGTCATTTTTTGCTTTCCACGGGCGTTTCAAAGGGAGGTCCCGGAACGCCACCGATCGACGAGATGAGAAAAAGTCGGTGAAACGTTTTCCCCGCGGTGTCAAATTTGTAGCTACAGACGAGCCAAACCGTACGCCCTAGCGCGCGCTCCTTCGCTTCTCACGCGCGACGCACGCCCTGCTCCTCTTCCCCGTCCTTTTTCCCGGCGAACGTCTCCGCGAAGAACCCTTTGACCTTCCTGCCGAGCCTCGCCGCGCGCGGCGCGGCGAGCGACAGCGACAGCATGGTGGAGTCCTCTCCGGAGACGAGCGCTTCCTCTCGCCGCCGCCGCCATTCCGCCGCCTCTTCTCTGGAGTACGAGGGCGACTTCGCCAGGCCCTCGTCGTACAGCGCGTCCCGGTTCGCCCGCCGATCCTTCGTGGGGAACGCGAACTTGTCCACCAGAAACTTGACGAACTTGGTTTTCGGGTCGCTCAGGCTCGTCGCCATGCCGCGAATGTTGCGCAGAGGCACCCAGTCGCCGAGGCCGTTTCCCCAGAAGAGCGTGTGCTGGTCCACGATGCCGTTGGCGTAGCACTTGCGCACGGTTTCCAGCGTGCACGGGCCGCGGGGCAAGCCCGTGCGGTCGCGGTAGAACCAGATGTTCTTGCGCACGACTGTCGGTTTCGCGTCGACGCCATATGGGTTTGGAGGGTCGCGGTCAGTCGGATTCGGATTCGCGGCGACTCGGCGGTCGAATCGATCCCCACATCAGGGTTTCAGGGTTACGGTCGTCCCGCTCGCTCGTTCGGCGGAGGCGCGTCGCGTTGCGATAGCAGACGCGGGTTCATTCGATGCGCGTCCGGCCCTGTGGCGAGGGGTCCACGGCGGCACACGTACCGTCTTCGCTCATGAGCTCAACGTAGTTGTAGTAGTCGTCCGGCTGCATGCTCACCGAGCGCGGCAGGCGCAGGTCGCCGTTGCGGGAGGGGGGGGGGAGATCCTCATCCGCCATGGTGCTTCACGCCTTCGCCGGAGCGATGCAGCGCAGAGCGACGAGATCGACAACCGGTCGAAGTCGCGGTGGAGGTGGCCGGGCTCACGGGGAGTCGGCGCGTCGCGAGTGTGGCGCGCGGGGGAAGCGCGCTCCGCTAGATCGCGAAAAAGCGACGGCGGCGGATAAGATCTCAGTTATTTTTCTCGAACCGGTCGCTGGTCTATTTACCCATCAACTCCCGTCAGCCCGTATCACGCAACAGTTGTAAACTGAAGCCGAGAAAAACAACGCACGCACAGCGCCTCTCGGCAGAGTTGCCTTCGCGAGGCCCGATGGTCGCATGTTGAGGCTCGCGTCGAGCGCCCTCTCACGACAGTTCCAAAACGTACGCGCTGTCTCGTCGCGCCTCTCGAAACGCCACTCTGCACGCTTCACAGCGCGGAGACACGCCCCGCCCGAACCTCGCGGTGCCTGATGTTTCAAAATGCTGACGCACTCGCCGTCGTCCCGACCACCGACACAGACCCGGCCGGCCCGGCTCTCGGCCCCCCGACCCGGCCCCCGACGCCCCTCTCCCCGCCGCGCGCCGCCCGTGATGGGCCTGGCCGTCTGGACGCGCGAGCTGTTCCAGACGTGGGGCCTCGCGCCCGAGGACGACCGCGCGGCGCGACCCGAGACCTGCGTGTTCTGCGCCAAGGCGGCGGAGGCGGAAAAAAACCCGTCGGCGTTTGCGCACGTCGACGCGGAGATTGTGGTGTTCCGGGACTGGAAGCCGGCGGCGCGCGCGCACTTCCTGGTGTGCCCCCGGAAGCACATCACGTCCGCGCGCGCGCTGACCCCCGCGGACGCGGCGCTGGCGCGGCGCATGCTGGAAATCGGCGAGCGCGTCGCGGCGCGCGAGATTGAGGACGGCGCCGTCTGCGGACACCTTTCGGAAAAAAAAACGGAGACGACGCGGTTCGGGTACCACCTCCCGCCGTTCAACAGCGTTGACCACCTGCACATGCACGCGTTCGCGCTGCCGTTCGAGCCCGCGTGGAAAGAACGCAAGTACAGCGTCGAGCCGTGGGCGCGGTTCGCGTTCGAGCCCGCCGGCGAGACCGTCGCGCGGCTGGAGCGCGAATCTCGCCAACCGCGCCAACGCGCGACGCCCAAGTTGTGAACGCTTTTTGTCGCGCGTCGCGCGAGACGCGCGACGCGCGCGACCTACGATATGAATACCCCACACCTCCTGACACGCATCCGCTCTGAAACCCCGATGTGCGATGAACCTAAGAAGCGCGTCCTCTCGCGACGACGTTGGCGATGATCTGCGCGGCGGCGTCGTACACCGCGCGCGCGGCATGCACGCCGTCCGCCGAGCACCGCTCGGCCCCCGCCGCCGCCGCCGCGCACCCCGCGGCGAGCGCGCCGACGTCCACGGGCGCGACGCGCGCGTCTTTTCGATTCGCGTTTCCCTTTTCGTTCGCGTCCTCGCGTCGCGCGTCCTCCGGCCTCAGGAGAAATCCGGGCACGCGACGCGCCGCCTCGCCGTACGCGTGGACCTTCTCGTCCGTCATGTGCGTTCGTTTCGCCGGATCCGTCAGCGCGTCGTCGCGCACGCGCGGCGCGGCGAGCCAAAAGACGAAGGGCGTCTCTTCTTTTTTTTTCACGTCGTCGGCGTCGCTTCGCGTCGCCGCCACCAGAGCCGCCAACGCGCGAAGGTCGCGCGCGTACGACTCGACGGAACGCACGTGCAGCGCGTCCCACAGCGTCGCGCCCAGGATCACGATATCGAACGCGCACGCTTCGCGACTCGGTTCGCGACGCGTCGAGTCGAACGCCTCCGCTCTCAGCGTCGCGGTGACGTTGCGCGCGAAGGGCGCCCAGCGGAACGCCGCGACGCCGCCGTCGACGAGCGCGTGCGTCCAGTCGCGGTGTTTCTCCTGACTGCTCAGCGCGTGCGCCTCGGGGTCGCGCGCGGCGAGCCGAAGCACGGACGCGTAGACGTGCCGCGCGATGGAGTCGCCGACGACCAACACGCGTTCGCCCGCGAACGCGTTGGCCTTTCTCGTGTGCGCGCGCGCGCCGCACCGCGTCGCCGCGCGCGCGTCGAAGGACCAAAACGCACCCGTGTCTCGGTCGTCGCATCCCGCCGCGGGCGCGTCGCTCGAGACGCACGCCGAGGCGTCTTGCGTCCAGACGCCCTCGCCCAGGACCGAACCGAAGCACGCCGCGCGCGCGCGCGCGCCGGCGGGGGCGCCGGGCGGCGGCGCGCGCGCGACGGACGACGACACCAGCGCGGCGAGTGCGAAGGTCACGCCGACGAGCGCGGTGACTCGCGGTCCGCCGAACGCGCCCGTGGATTTGCCGACGTTCGCCATCTTCACCACCCCGAGAAGATGCCGTTGCCGGCGCGCCCTCTACGCCGAGGGCGCGGCGGTCGGCCAGTGCGCGCACGGCGCCGCGCGACGCGCCTGCCGAAATGGAGGCGCGGAGAAAGCGTCATCCACGTGACGAACTCGTTTTCGCCGACGCCGCGACGAACAAACGATCTCTCATCTCTGACACTCGCGAGGGCACCGTCACGATGTCGTCCGCGGCGCGCCACCGCGCGGCGGTGCTGAAGGCGTACCGCGATTTCGTGGACGTCGCGCGTCGGTCGCGCCCCGTAGCGGAGCGCGAGGCCAAGTTGGAGGAGGCGCGCGCGGCCATTCGCGCGAGCGCGGGCGTGACGGACGAGAGCGAGCAGCAGACTTTGCTCAAGAAGCTCGTCGCGAGGGTCGGGTTCCTGCGCGTCGTGACCCCGAAGACCGGCCGGGGACGACACAAGCGCGAGAGCGGCGTGTTCGTGGTGCGCGAGGGCGAGGTGGTGCAGGGCTCGGGCCAGAGCGCGGGCCAGCGCGTCGCGGACGGCACCATCTCCATGCAGGAGGCGAACGAGTACCACAACCGATTGCTCAAGAGGCAGTATTACGGGCAGAAGCCTCCGCCGCAGCCGCCGATGTTGTGAGGACGAGGCGTTTGTCCCCGCGAAGATGGACGAGGGCGCGCGCACGCGCATCACGGTCGCGTCGCGCTCGCACGCGCTGCCGTGCATCACGAATACCTAGCTTCATGTATAAAGTAAGCGCGCGCGGCGCTGATACTAATACCGTCACGCCTTCTGCGACTTTTGCGACTTGCTCAGCGTGAGCTTCGCCGACGTCTGCACGCGCCGGTTCTGGATGTCCTTCTCCAGCTCGCTCCGGATGGTTTCGTCGTGCGTGATGGCCCACTGCATCTCCTTCTTGCCGAGCACCAGGCACTCCACCTTCGTGCGCGCTACCACGTCCGCGGTGCGCCGCTTGCCGACCCAGCGCTTCCCCGCCAGGCGCGCCGCCAGCGTCGCCTGGAACGAGTCCATGGGCTTGTCGTCGCGCTCGCCGTCCCCCGCGCCCCGCCCGGCCGCCGGCGCCTTCTTCATGGAGATGTTCCGGGACACCGTCGGTGCGGGTTCGGCGCTGTCCTCCCCGTCCCTCTTCCCCGAGGTGCTGTGCAGGAGCTGCGACGCGACGGACATCTCGCCCACGAACTCGCCCGCCTCGCGCGTCGCCACCTTGACGTCGTCGCCCGTGTCCTTGTCCTTGACGATGATGTCAACCACTCCCTTCTTGATGAGGAACACCTCGTCCGTCGCGCGCGCGCCCTGCCGGATCAGGAACGCGCCGGGCTCGTACTGACGCGTGGGCAGCTTCATGCCCTTGGCGAAGTCCCGCAGCTTGCTCTTGATGCGCAGTGGCTCCGGGCGCACGTTGGACACGTGCTTCATCCACGCGTGCTCCAGCGCGTCCTTCGCCGAAAGGCGCTTCGACGGGTTGTACGTCAGGCAGGCGCGCACAAAGTCGCGCGCCTTGGAGGACACCGTGTCCCACTCGTAGCAGTCGAAGCCGAAGTCGTCTTCGGTGACTCGGCCGTACTTGAGCGCGGACTTCCACAGGTCCCGGGGCATCGCGCCCGTCACGAGGATGTACGCGATGACGCCGAGGCTCCACATGTCCACGGCGGCGCCGTACGACTTCTGCTCCACAACCTCCGGCGCGGCGTACACGGGCGTGCCCACAGCGCTGTCGTCCACGCCCTTGGCGTGCGGCAGCGCGGATTGCCCGCCGGACTTGTCGCGGCACCGCTTCGCCAAGCCGAAGTCCACGATGATCACCGACGACAGGTCGTCGTCGCGGCTCAGGAGCAGATTCTCGAGCTTCAAGTCGCGGTGCACGACGAGGTTGGAGTGCATGTACTCGATGCCGGCGAGCGTGCGCCGCACCACCACCTTGGCCTCCGCCTCGGTGTACCGCTCGTCCTTCATCTTGAGAATCGCGTCGAGCACGGCGCCGCCATACAGAATCTCGGTGATCACGTACACGTGGCTCTCCTCCTCCACCACGTAGTACTCCTTCAAGTCGAGGATGGCGTCGTTCTTCAGGTTGCGCAGCGTCTCGATCTCGGACATCACCTCCTTGACGCTCATGGGCTCCTTCTCTTCGTCGCGGTCTTCCGCCGCGGTCGCGCTCTGCGTCGGAAGCACGGAAAGAACATCAGAAACAGCACGGAGAGGCGACGCGAAGCGCGGTCAGGATCGCGAAGGGCGGCCGTCGCGGCGGGGATGGAACCGATGGGATCCGCACGCGAACGCGCGTTTCGGGTTGTAGCGACGGCGAGCAAACAGTCTGCGAAAAAGACCGTGATGGATTCGATTCGATTCGAGGTTTTGCGCCGGTGGGGGGGGAGGCACGTACCGGGTCGAAAGTGACGTTGATGATCTTCATGGCGAAGTTCTCGCCGGTCATCTTGGAACGCACGCGCTTGACCACGGCGAACCCGCCGGTGCCCAGCGTGTCCAGCACGTCGTACTTATCCAGAGGGTGGCCGGATTGACAATTCGTCCCGAGCAACTTGGTGGACGCCTCCCTCATGTTACCGCCGCCGAGCGTCTTGCGCTTGGCGTTGCCATCCGCCTTGTCGGCGCCCGCCGGGGAGGACGAGATGCATCCCATGGTTTGCCACGGAACCGATCGGTGACCGGTGACCCGGGGGATGCGCCGCAGATACTGGGGACGTCGCGGTGGAGGACTTCGCCCGAAGCACCCGAACGAAGCGTGCTCGCGTGTGACTCAGCGGACATAGTGCCTACGTCGTAGTCGTAAGTGAATGACATAGTGACATAGTCTACCGTATGAGCCCATCTCTCTTCCGCTAATACATCAACACGCCGAATTCTTCTCGGCGCGGCGCGACGTCACGTCACGCGCCCCTGACCTTGAGCACGAGGTACGTCAGCAGCGCGTTCGCCGCGACCACCTTGGCCTGCGCCTTGGCGGCGATCCGCGCGCCGCCCGCCGTGGGCAGGCCCATCTCCGCGAGCACGCGCTCGCCCGTCGGCGGACACGCGCCGCCGCCGCCGCGCTTTTTTTTCCCCGGCGCACTCGCCGCGGCGTCGGCGCGCGGGTCCAGGCGCAGCCCCTCGAACTCGCTGGACAGACACCCGCGGAACGCCCACTTGATGAGCGAGAGGTGCGAGACGCGCGTCAGGGACTCGGGTATCTCGGCGAACGCCCCCGTCTCGTCCCCGAGCATGATTGAGAGCACCATGACGCACGGTCCGACCGCCAGCGCCATCTCGCTCGAGGGCGAGAGCGCGCCCACGCTCAAGCCGAGCGTACTCGCCGCCGCGGTTTGCAGCGCGAGCGCGCCGAGCAACGCGCCGCGGCCGCCGGGGTTCAGGCCCGCCATCTCGCCGAGCACCGCGCCGAACACCACCGGGAACACCGCGTCCACGGGCGTCTCGACGAGGAGCTTGGCGAAGAAGTACGGGCCCGGGCCGTACCCGCCGGCGCACCGGCGCATCTCGCGCGACACGGTGGCGCGCTCGCGCGGGAAGCCGTTGAGCGACCGGCACACGGCGAGCATGGACGTGTTGATGCACGCCTGCATCAGCACGGCGGCGCGGCGTTTCACGGAGGCAGCGCCGTTTCCCAGGTTGCGGTTGCACCCGCCGAACGCCGCGGCGAGGCCCGCGCTCGCCACCAAACGCACGGCGTTGACCCACGCCTCGCGCCGCGTCTGGCGCCACGCGCGCCCGACGAGCAGCGCGAACTGACGCGCCGCGCCGACGCCTCGCTTCGGGCGCGAAACGTCGAGCGCGTCTTCGCGCGGCGCCGTGTGTTTGTCGCGTTTCGGCGAATCCTCCGAAGCGACAGACACTGAGACGCCTGTCGGTCTCGTGTTGGACGAACGAACAGAAGAAACGGCGTGTTTCTTCTCTTTTCGTTCCCACGCCGCCACGAGCGCGTCGATGCGGCGCGCGTCCGCGGCTTCCTCTTCCGGGGAGCCGTCGGCGTCGACGGAGACGAGGTCGATGAGGAACTCCGCGACGTTGTGGTGGGTCGGACACGCGTGGCCGGCGGTCTGGAAGTGCGCCAAAACGTCCGCGACCGGGCCGCAGTACGCCACCTTCCCCCCCGAAGTCAGCAGCGTCAGATCGTCCAGCCGCTCGAAACTCCTCGAACGCGGCTGGTGCAGCACGGCCACGACGGCGGCGTTCGTCTCCACCGCCGTCTCGCGGAGCTTCGCGACGATCTTGTCCGCCTGGTGCGCGTCCAGACCGGTGGTGGGCTCGTCCGCCAACACGACGCCGCCGAAGTTTACGAAAGTCTGTTTGTCGTGTGAAATCCCGACCCTCAACCCGAGCGTCTCGCACGCGATGGCCAACCTTCGCCGTTCCCCGCCGGAGACGCCGCGCACGGCGACGCCGCCGGTGTCGCCGCCGACCAGGGTGTCCGCGCACGCGTCGAGCCCGAGCCGGCGGAGCGCCGCCTCGACGTCCGCGTCGTCGCCGCCGTGCAGTCTCGCGTCCAGGGCGAGCGTCTCTCGCACAGTTAAATTGGAAAAGAACTTGGGGTCCTGCTCCACGTACGACACGGCGACGCGCGGTTTTTTCCCGCGCCGGCGGCGCCCGAGGCGGGCGACTTTTTCGTCACCGAAAAAAGGAAGCCTCGCGACGAAGCCTCGAAGCGGTCCCGCCCGTTTCAAGGAACCGAGGGACGAACCGGACGCGTGAAGGGGCTCGCCGCCGTGCGTGACGTCGCCGCTCAGCTCCACGCCTCTGCGCTCGCGCATGCGTCCCGCGAGGATGTTCAGGAGCGTGGTCTTGCCGCTCCCAGAGGGACCGAGTATCCCGTGTAGACGCCCGGAATGCGCGACACCGCTCGTGCCCCGCAAAATCTCTCGCCTCCGCCTCGTCCCGCGCCGGCCCACGGCGTAGCGCACGTCGCACCACGCGAGGGCGCCATCGACGTCGCCGGAAGTCTTGCGCTCGGGGACGCGCGTCGCATCCGCGGAGGACTCGCCCTCGATCGACATCGAGAGACGCGCGGCGAGGGGTGACGCATCATTCAACAACGACGAGCGGTTTTGTTCTCCATCGTCCGAGACTCGAGCGAGGAATCGCGCGCAGCGTGCATGATCCGTTCCCGTCTTCGCATGCGAGTTCGCGTCGATTCCGTTGGGTGCCTATGGTCCTTTTTCCTTTTCGCCTCGGCCTCGGCGCCCCGCAGCAGAGCGCGCCGGCGCGTGAGGGGAGCCACCCTCCAGCGGCGCGGGTGTCCAGAGCGAGAGGTCGCGCGCGCGGAGAACGCGGCGGGTCTCGCGGGTTGCCGCGCGCGGCGACGCGGCGACGGGGAGGACGGACATTTCTTCGCCCGACGCTTCGGCGACCGTGGACGACGGTCAATCACAGCCGAAGTCGCGACGCGGGAGACCCGACGTTCGAGATGTCGGCGCGCGACGCCTCCGGGGTCGGCGCGTCCACTTCTGCGACCACCGTGGCAGAGGTGCGCGACGCGGTGGCTCGCCCGAAACGAAGCGCGGAGATGGACGCGCGCGACCAGATCCCGCCCGCCCAAAGGCTTTTCGCGCTTTTCGCCAAGACGGCGTGTGCCGTCCCGACGGCGCGTCGCGTCGTCGGTTCCGCCTCGCGCCGCGCGGCGGCCTCTCGACTGACACGCGCACCTCTTTACTTTTCTCCCGACGTCCTGAACAGGCGCGCACGGCGCTTCGCCGCGGCGCGGCGCTCCTGAAGTACTGCCGCAACGCCAAGCCGCACGTCTCTCACTTCCAGCTCTCCGCGGATGAGGCGCGGCTGGAGTGGGTGGGCAAAAACGCGAAGACGAAGGGCGTCCCGATGGACGCCGTCGCGGCCGTGATCGCCGGCCGCGACTCGGAGGTGTTCCGCAAATGGTCCTCGCTCAAAGACGAGCACCCGCCGGAAGTGTGCCTGAGCGTGCGGTACGAGGAGGAGGCCTCGCGAACCCAGAAAACGAAAACCAAGCGGTTTCGAACCCTGGACCTCGTGTTTGAAGACCCCGCGCGCGCCGCGCTGTGGCGCGCGGGCCTCGACGACGCGCGCCGCCGCGCGCGCGCCGACGCCTCCGGCCCCGACGCGGCGCCCGAGAAGAGCTCGGGATCGCCCGACGCGCTGGCGCGAGGGGCGAACGGCGCGAGCGCGACGCGCGAAACGGCGGTGGCGACTGCGGCGCTCGCGAGGAAGGCTGCCTCGCGCTTCAAGAGGCCGGGATCGGCGTCCGCGGGTGACGCGTCGCGCGAGTCGCGAGAGCGCATCGCCGAGCCCGGGGACGTGTTCGTGTGGGGCCGCGTCGCGGCGGTGGACGGCGGCGGCGCGTTCGGCGCGTTCGGCGCGTCGGGAGACGCCTCCGCCGACGGCCGCGACGCCGCTGTCGATGACGCGAAGCCCCGCGAGCTCGCGAAGGAGCGCTTCGCGACGCCCCGGCGCGTCGCCGGAACGGACGGCATCGACGTGGCGGCGTTGGCGCTCGGCGCGTCGCACGCCGCCGCCGTCGTCCGCGGGCGGGGCGTGTACACGTGGGGCGAGGGGCGGGGGGGGCGGCTCGGCCACGGCTCGCACGCGTCGCGGGCGCTGCCGACGAAGCTGCGCGGCGCGGCCGTCGACGCCGCCGGGCTCGGCGGCGGTGATGACGCGGACGGGGACGTGCTTTCCGTGTGCTGCGGCGGGTCCGTGACGTTCGCCGTGAGCGGCGACGGGCGGTGCTTCGCGTGGGGGGACGCCGAGGGGGGAAGCGCCAGCGTGTTTGGCGGGGGCGAAGACGCGTTCGCCGCGAGCGCCACGCGCTGGACCCCCGCGCCGGTGCGCTTCCCCGCGGGGCAAGGCGGCGGAGGCGGCGAGCGGAAAGTGACGCTCGTCTCGGCGAGCCGCGGTCACGTCGCCGCGCTCGCCTCCGACGGCGCGCTGTTCGCCTGGGGCGAGGACGCCTTCGGCGCGCTCGGCGTCGGCGACGTCGGAAAAGAGTATGAAAAAGAACGCGCGCGCGCGAAGCCGACGCTCGTTGCCGCGCTCGCGGGGAAGCGCGTCACGTCCGTGTCCTGCGGGCGGTGGCACACCGCCGCCGTCGCGGACGGGGAGGTGTTCACGTGGGGGGACGCGGAGGGAGGCAAGTTGGGGCTCGCGGCGGACGCGGCCAGCCACGGGGAGGCGCTACGGGGAGGCTCGAGCTCCGGCGGCGGCGTTTTTTCGACGCGCGAGGGCGTCGCGCGGATGCCCTCGCGCGTTGCGCGGGAACCGTCCCCAGCGCCCGCCGCGCACGTCTCCTGCGGGACGTGGCACACGCTCTTCTTGACGGTGGACGGCGCGCTGTTTCTCCTCGGCGCCGTCGGCGGGAGGGACGTCGCGGGGTCGGTCGAGGAGACGCCCGCGCGCGTGGCGTTTGAGTCGGAAAGAAACGCGCCGCGCGTCGACGCGGGCGGATCCGGCGCGCGCGCTTTTTCGTGCGCGCTCGTCGCGAGCGGGGAGCTCCACGCTGTGGCGGTTCTCGTCGCGAATCCAGAAAAAACGCCGAGCCGCGAGACGCACGATCGACCGCGAGACGCACAATTGGCGCGCCGCGCGGCTTTGGGACCCGACGCCGCGGGCGTGTACACGTGGGGCTCGGGCGCGCGCGGCGCGCTCGGGCACGGCGACGTCCTTGACCAGCCCTTCCCGAAGCGCGTCGCCGCGCTCGCCGGCCGCGCGGCGCGGCGCGTGACGTGCGGCCCGGACGCCACCGCGTGCGTCGTCTCGCCGCGCGCCCCGACCAACCGCGAGAAGGCGAGCGTCGCCAAAGCCGGCGCGCGCCTGACGCGCCGGTTCGACGCCTCCGCGAGAGGCGGGCTCGGCGTTCGCGAGTCGCTCGCCGGCGAGAGTCTCGGCGACGCTCGCGCGTCCGCGTCGCGCGTCTCCGTCGCGGACGCGTCTCTGTCGCGCGTCTCCGGCGCTTCCGCGCGCTCGTCCGAGACGCGAGAGGGGTCCACGCGCGGCGGGTCGGGCGTCGGCGGCGGCCGAGAAAGAAGCGCCCGCGTCGTCGGAGACGAGACCGAACGGGCGTCTTCGTCGTCCGAGGCGGAGCGAAACGCTCCGCGTCGCTCCGCGTTCGCGTTCGCGACGCAACGCCCGATCGGCGCCCGCGTTTTTTCCGACGGGAAAGGGAGCGACGCGTCCCTCGCCGACGCCGACGCCGCGCGCGCCGCGGCGGCGCGCGCGCGGCGAGACGCCGCGAGCGCCGCGGCTGAGCGCGACGCGCTTCGCCTGGAGGTTGCGTCGCTGCGCGCGGCGCTGAGGCTGGCCGAGCGCGCGGGCGACGGGCGGAAAAACGCGCGCGCGACGGTTCGGGAACCGTCGGTTTCGGAACCGTCGCTCGTCCCGCCGGCGCGAGAGCCGACGCCGCTCGTCGAGGCGGCGAGGGAAGAAGCGGACACGCTCGCCGCGTTCGCGCGCGGCGGTGACCGGGACGAGCCGACGCCGCTCGTCTCGGCGGCGCCGGACGTGCCTCCAGCCGCGGCGGCGCCGGTCGTCGCGGCGGCGACTTCCCGGACGCCGCCGCCCGACGCCGGCGCGCCCGACGTCG
>MDSV01121769.1_pt1 | contig 12025 bp, 10 predicted proteins | sample 810851 | NCBI WGS metagenome assembly MDSV01 (sample SAMN05326640, study PRJNA326480) | marine metagenome | isolation source: seawater | place: Atlantic Ocean: North East | collected 2012 | reverse complement strand
TGGTTCAGGAAATTCACATCACGAGCAAACACCAGTGCATTGGGTAGAGTTTATGCATACAAACTATTTTGTAACATTTAATGAAATTAATGAAAGAGTTAAAAATAGTCAGTTTAGACAGGAGCTCATATTTGGTCTCGCACCTCCATTAATAAAGTCTTTGGATAGTGTACTAGGAAATACTACTAAGCCAAAAATCCCAAAAAATATAAATATACAAAAGAAAATAAAAAAAATTATGTATGTTGGAACTGCCTTTCATGGTGAAGGGGCTAGATTACGACCCATTTTTCATGATATGACTTATTTTGATTGGCAAATAAAATTACTATCACATCTCAAAGATTTAGGTTTAGAAGTGATTTATAAACCACATCCTGAGGGAGCTACAACTGTGCCTGAAAGTTTTGCAGAGTCATTTGGTTTTAAGTCTATTACAAAAAGGTTTGAAAAAATTAATGATGAGATTGATGCTTATGTTATAGATTTCTTTTTCTCAACTTCGACTCCAAGAGTATTGGAAAAAAATAAGCCAGTGTTTTTTATTAATTTAGGATTTCCAGAATTAATGCCCGAATCATTAAAATTAATTAAAGAAAGTTGTTATTACATAGAAGCAAACTATTCGGATGACTCAAGACTTAGCATTGACTTTAATGAATTCGACAGGTGCATTAACAATGAAGAACATATTTTTAAAACAAGTTTTACTGATGTTTATTTTCATAATGTTTAAGTTCATTATTAATAGACAAACATAAGGCATTATTTATGATTTCATTTGATTCTAAAAATAGATTTTATCCAATTTATTATTTTTTAAGAGCGTATCCAAAACGTATTATTTTTACAGTATTTGCACTGCTATTTTCGGGATTGGCTGAAGTTCTTAGTTTTGCCGCAATCATACCTCTTCTTGGTATGGCTATGTTTCCAGATACTGGCGATATGAATCAAAGCTTTATTGAGTCAAGTATGTCAACAATTTTTGATACCTTTGGTTTAGAGATGAGCATGGGAGGAATTTTAGTTCTAATAGTTTTACTTATGACATTAAAATCTCTCTTATCTTTTTATGCCATGAAGGAAGTTGGATACATTTGTGCTGACGTAGAAGTAGATTTACGTAAAAATATGGTTAATTCATTACTTTACGCTGATTGGCGTTATTATCTTAATAATCAAACGGGTGATTTATCTAGCGCCATAAGTACTCAAGTTCAGAATGCCTGTAATGTATTTAGAGCAACAGGCTTGGTATTAGCTGGCATAATCCAAGTTGGTCTATTTTCAGCAATGTCTTTGGCCATATCTATACCAATAACTTTAGGTGGAATATTCTTAGGAATAATTGTTATGTTCATTTTGAGGAATTTTGTAACCTTAGCAAGAGTTTCCGCTAAAACGCTTGCAAAACATGAAGGAGCTCTTCTGTCGACCTTGATTGACGGTCTAAGAGGCATCAAATCAAATAAAGCTATGGGTTTACAAGATCGATTACAAAAATATCTAGATCTAGATATTGTAAAGCTTGCCGACATGAGAAAAAGAATAATTTTAAGTTCTTCAGCCCTCAAAAATTTTGTTGAGCCCGTGCAGGTTTTTGGCATAGCTATTTCATTATATATATTATCATCATATTGGAATCAAGGATTTGAGGAACTTCTTGTGCTCATTATGTTGTTTTACAGGACTGGCCAACGTTTAGGAAATCTTCAAATATATTATCAACAGATTTTTACAGCAATTCCACCATTTTGGTTTGTTATGAATATCATAAATAATGCTAAAAAAGAAAGAGAAGATCTAAAATCTGGTGATGAACCTTCATTAAATCAATCAATAGTATTCAATCAGGTTAGTTTTGCTTATGATGATAAAAATGTTTTGGACAAAGTGAATCTTAATATTAAGGCTGGAGATTTTATTACCATTGTTGGGCCTTCTGGGGGAGGAAAAACAACACTCACTGATATGTTATTAAGATTTAATAAGCCCGATAGCGGAACAATAGAAATTGATGGAAAAAATATTAATGATTTAAATAAAGCACAGTTAAGAAAGATGGTTGGGTATGTCCCTCAAGAAACCGTTCTATTTCACGATACCGTCAGAAATAATTTAAATTTTGGTGATATTAAAATTTCTGATAAAAAACTTAAAGAAGTTCTTCATCGAGCTGGAGCGATAGATTTTGTAGAACAACTTCCAGATGGCCTTGATTTTAATGTTGGTGAGCATGGAGGTCGTTTGTCAGGAGGTCAAAAGCAACGCATTGGATTGGCTCGAGCACTATTACATACTCCTAAAATATTAATATTAGATGAACCAACTTCAGCACTTGATAAGATAAGTGAAAATGATATTTTAAATACCTTGAACGTTCTTAGGGGAACAGTAACTATTATAGCAATATCACATCAAGAAACATTTGTTAACGCATCTGATATCAAATATTCTCTTGAGAATGGAAAGATAAATCTTTTTAGCAAATAAAATATAATTACTTTTTAAAAAAATTTAAAATAACAACATAAAGGAAAAATAATGGCTAAAAAATTTGTAGTTGATTCTCATATAAAGGAGCTGCTAAAGAATATTGAAAATGAAAATATTAATTGGTCTTGTGAAAAGAAAAAATTGATTTCAATGATAGAAAATAAAGGTTTAATTGAAAGGAATTGGCCATTAAAATTAATAGAAGATCAATGTAAAAATAATAATTCTGCCAAAATATTGGATTATGGATGCGGCACAGGCATTCTAAATATACTTTTACTTTTGAAAGGTTATAAAAATGTACATGGTGTAGATGTTGTGAAGAAATTTGATAATAGAATTCTCAAACATATGAATTTTAATGATGCATCATTTAATTTAATTTCTGCAAAAGATACAAACCCTACAGCAGACAATTTAAATAAAAAAGATGAACAGCTTCCTTTTGAAGATAATACTTTTGATGTAATTACTAGCAGTTTAGTTTTAGAACATGTAGCAAATCCAGATTTTTATTATAGTGAAGCATTTAGATTGCTAAAACCAGGAGGCGTTTGCTTCTTTAACTTTCCTCACAGACTTAAGCCATATGATAGCCACTCAAGATGTTGGTTTATTCATTATTTCCCAAAAAACATTAGAAAGATTCTCTGGGATATTTTTTCGAGACAGGGCGGTACATATTTAAATAACTATTTATATTTAAGAACTGTTTCTACACATAAGCGAATAGCATTGAAGTATTTTAGGATCGCTGAAGACAAAACTAGAGATAGGATTAAAACAATAAATTATGTTAACTATAAAGGAAACTCAAAATTCAGATTAATTGCAATAAAATTAATGGGCTTAAGATACATTGGAAATATTTTTGTAAAAATATTTAGTCTTAATGCCTCAGTTGATTTATATCTTGAGAAATAGGTTTTTAAATTTAATTTAAAGAGATAAAAAAGATATACATTAGATTAAGAAATTATTTTATGAGCTATAAAGTAGAATGTCTTGGATTATGTGGAGCGGGTAAAACTACCTTTCTCAATGAATTAGTATCTGAGCTAGAATCAAAAAAATATTTAGATATTGCACATCCAGTAATTCCATCATTATGGCAAACATTTTTATCTCTGATAAAAATTCTTATTATTGGTTTTTTTTATGGCCCAATTTCTTTTTCTAATTTTCTTTTAAAGAAAAATAATTGGTGGTTAGTTAAAAAAATAGCTTTAAGATCTGCAGGTATTAAGCTCAGAGGGGAAAATAAATTTCTTTTAGTTGATAGCGGCATCCTACAGCCATTTCTTTCTTTTGAAATTGAGGAAAAAACGATTGATTCAAATATCCCAATTCATGCTATTCTCGCTGGATGTGATTTGCCAAATTTATTGTTAAATTTTGTTGTTGACCCAAAAATAGCTATGAAGAGATACGAGGAAAGAGGATTGCGCGGTGACGGTAAGTTAATAAGAGTTAACAGCGAAAGCTATTTTGCTAAAGCTGAAAAGCTGCGTAACGCTTTAATTATTTACTGTAAAATGAAAAATGTTCATATGGTTGAGGTAGATGCAACTCAAGATTTCTCGCAAAAATTCATTAGCAGTAAATTAATTGAGATTAATAAATATCTAAAAGAGGAAGATAAAAATGAGTAATTTTCTTAGAGGAATTGGTAATGCCATTATGTATAGGATGGTAAAAATTATGGTGAGATTGCAGTTATTTATGCAGATGAAAGTAGGCTTGTTAAATACATATGCTCCAAATGCATTTTTGCCAAGACAAGATATATTAGATGATGAACGCGCCAGCTACGAAAGACTTGATGCTATAAATAGTTTTCTTCCAGAAAATGAAAAACCATCAGTAATCGATGTTGGGTGTAACTTGGGCTTCTTTACATTTAAGATGGCAGAGCGTGGTGGATTCTGCATTGGTATAGATTATGGGCGAAATGAGATTTTAGCAGCCAAAGCTCTTGCACGTAAGCACTCAGTTGATAATATTGTTTTTACGCAAATGGAGATCACTCCTGAAAATGCTTCTCTTCTTCCTAAAGGAGATATGGTCATATGTCTCTCAATTTTTCATCATTGGATTAGAAAATTAGGTCAAGAGCAGACTAAAATAATTATGCAAGGTCTAGCTGATTCTTCAAATAAGTATCTAATTTTTGATACCGGACAACCAGACGAAAAAAATAATGAATGGGCAAAATCTTTAGAATTTATGAACCCTGATATCAACCATTGGGCAATCGAATACCTAAAAAGTCTTGGTTTTAATAAAGTCGACAATATCGGAACTTTCCGAACATCGCTTTCTGAAGTAAAACGAAATTTATATATTGCTTCAAAATAAAATATAAAAATAGTATTTTAAATTTATTAGCAGTCTATTTCGCTTTATAAAAAATCTATAATAATGAAAACAGAAATACATATTGAAAATTCTAGAAAATATCAATTTGAAAATGGAGAGTTATGGTTTACAGGATTCCTTCATAACTGGGAGACATTTTTTACTGCTATAAAAAATTTCTCATTCAGTAATAAAAATAATAATTACGATAATTTTCAATTAATTATTGAAAAATTGGATGGTCAATTTTCTTTCGTTTTTCGCAGCAATGAAATTACTGTTGCTGTTTGCGATAGAATTCGATCGCATCCCTTATTTTATGGTTCCAATAATGGTAAGTTTTACATTACTGATCGTGCACTTAAATTAAAAAATATCCTTGGGAACACTACCCTAAATAAAAAGGCCGTTACTTGTTTAATGATGTCAGGGTATGCATATGAAAACCATACCATTTATGAAAATTTATACCAATTACCGGCAGGCTATAAATTAGAAGTTAATAATAATAACCTGAGAAGTAATATTGTCCCTTACTATACTTACTCACCATGGAAATCAATGGAGTGTGATCTAAATCACCCAAAAAAAGAATTATCAGATGTAATGCTAAATATGTATGAAAAACTCATACGATCTATAGATGGCCGATCAATATGCATTTCTCTCAGCGCAGGCTTGGACTCAAGAGCCATAGTCTCTGGTCTTCATCATCTAGGATATAAAAATGTGAAATGTTTTTCATATGGTTTACAAAATAACTATGAGGCTGCTGCAGGAAAAAAAATAGCTGAAAAATTAAATTATCCTTATTACTTTATTAAGAAAACTCCAGCTATTATAAGAGATTCACTTCGAAGTGATGAATATAGAGAATTTACACAATATGCTGATACTTGTGCTTCAACTCCTCCTGTGCATCAGTTTTACTCTGTAAAAACATTAAAAGAGTTAGGCTTTGCTTCTGAGGAAGATGTTTTTATAAATGGATATAGTGGTGATTTTTTAACTGGAGGCAGTATTACTCATAAAATAAAAGACGCTAGTTTATTTAACTCGTCAGAAAGAAAAGAAAATATTCTTCAACATATTATCTCTAAACATTACAGCTTATGGGAAAATCAAAAAAGCTCTGAAAATATTAGCCTTTTAAAAGAAATAGCATGGGAGCAACTAAATCATCTATTTGAGACTGATTCTAACGGGATATCAGACTATGCAATTTGTGAAAACTTCGAATGGAAAAACAGACAAACACTTTATTCAATGAATCAGCCTAGAATCTATGAATTCTGGGGACATGACTGGAGGCTTCCGCTTTGGGATTATGATTTTATGGATTTTTGGGAAAAAGTTCCCTTGTCGCTCAAATTTAATCAGAAATTATATCGTGAAACACTATTTGAAAATAATTGGGGTGATGTTTGGCAAAATACTAAATATCCAGCATACAGGTCACCACGTTATATAACCCCAATTCGGGCGATGTTATATATAGCTATGCTTCCATTTGGAAGACAAAGATGGGAAGAAGTAAACAAAAGATATTTTGATTACTGGATGGAGATTCTTTGTTACATGGGGGTAGTGGATTATAGTAAAGTCATCAAAGATAGAAGAGGTTATCGACATGCTATATCTTGGCTAACTGAATTTTATCTAAATGATAAAGGGGTGTTATAGTTTTAAAAAATTACAATTTAAATTCCATGAATTATTTATAATTAAATGAAAACAATAGGTCTAATAGGTGGAGTGAGCTGGGTTTCTACTGCAGAATATTATAAACGAATAAATGTTCATATTAGTGAACAGTTAGGTGGTTTACATTCAGCAAAAATTTTACTTTCAAGTCTTAATTTTGAAGATATTATCCTTTACCAACAAAACGGAGATTTTGAGAGCGAAAAAAACATTTTATTATCCAATGCTCAAAAATTAGAAAGCGCAGGCGCAGACGTAATATTAATATGCTCAAACACAACAAATAAGACAGCTAATGAGATTAAAGAAAATCTTAATATTCCTTTAATAAATATTGTTGAATCAATTGCTAAAAAAATTACTAAATTAAAGTCGCAAAGAGTTGGACTGCTTGGAACTAAATATGTCATGTACGAAACATTCTTTTCAAATATATTAAAAAATCACGGCATTGATACGATTGTTCCAGAAACTAATGACGGGCTTAAGATTCACAATATTATCTATGAAGAACTTGTAAAGAATATTTTTTTAGATGAATCATCTAATTTTATTCTTAAAGTAATAAATAGAATGGCCAATCAAGACATTGACGCTGTAATTTTAGGATGTACTGAACTCCCTTTGGCAGTTTACCAAAAGCCTAAAGACATATTAATCATTGATTCAATTGATGCTCATATAGAAGATTTATTTGAAAATATTTAACTATATGCTTGTTTTTACTATTGTTTATACCAAACCAATAAAAAGAAAAAATTTTTTATTTATGAATAGACAGATGTTGCTTGTGACTTCTAAGATAGGTATCGAGATCAATTGAAAATATTATTCCCCTTTGTTGGAGATAGTGTCGGAGGAAGCCATTTATCATCCTTAGAAATCTGTAAAACATTAAAAGATAACAATTATGAAGTATTTGTTCTACTTCATAATAGCGATGGTCCTTTGTCAGAATTACTTAAGAAACTTGAAGTCGAATATGAAGTAATTCAAATTAGATATTTGGCGGGCCAATCTCCAAACAAAGTAATGATATTGCTTGGAATGATTATAAATATTTTTACGTTGGCTAAATTTATCAAAAAAAATAGCATTGATATAGTTCATGGAAATGATTTAAGGGTCAATTTAACATGGTCTATAGCAACTTTAATTTCAAAAGCTAAGTTCATATGGCATCAAAGAACTATCTTATCTGATTCCAAATTCTGGAAAGGTATTAATATCCTTTGTGACCATTTTATTGGGATATCTCATGCTGTAATAAATTCAGCACCTAATAATATTAGTTCATGTAAAAAATCTATGGTCTACAACGCTTTTGAAACAGATGTAAGGTATGATAAAAATCATTCAAAAAACCTAATAAAAGAAAGTATATCCAACAGTGAAAATGTTCTTTTTTTAGGTTGTGTTGGAAGGCTAGTTGAATATAAGAACATTGATTTTGTAATAAAGTCTATTTCTGAAATAATTCGAATTTCTAATATACCCATTCATCTTTTGGTAGTCGGCAATGGTCCTGATGAATACACAACTTACTTAAAATCTTTAGTTAAAAAGCTAGATTTGCAGGACCATATTAGTTTTACAGGCTATTTAAGTAATCCATCTGAGATAATTTCCGGTCTTGATATTTTAATTGCTCCCAGTAGTAGAGATGCTTTTGGTAGAACAATTATTGAAGCAATGCTGCAGTCAACAACAGTTTTAGTTGCAAACAAAGGTGGCCACAAGGAAATAGTTGAAGATGGATTTGATGGATTGACATATGAGCCAAACTGCAAAAAAAGTTTTACAACTAAAGCTATTAAGCTTATCGAGAATGAATACCTAAGAAATGAACTGGCTAATAGAGCATTAGCAAAAAGTACTTTAAAGTTCTCTAAACAGTCATTATTTTTAGCGATTGATAAAATCTATAAATCTATAAATTAATGAAATGAAACAACCTGCATACATAGTTCGCTTTGATGACATTTGCCCAACAATGGATTGGAATTCATGGAATAAAGTTGAAAAGGTGTTAGTTGAAAAGGGTATAAAACCTATCATCGCAGTCGTTCCAGATAATAAAGATGAGAAACTTCAAGTTGGACAAGAAAATAAAATTTTTTGGTCAAAAGTAATAGAATGGCAAAAAAGAGGATGGTCAATTGCTATTCATGGATATCAACATTTATATGAAACCAATGATTCAGGTTTGTTGGGATTAAATAAATACAGTGAGTTTTCAGGTTTATCATATGAAGAGCAAACCAAGAAGCTAACAAAGGCAATCAATATCTTTAATTCTCACGGGGTAAAACCGGACTTATGGGTAGCTCCGGCACATTCATTTGACGAAGTAACTTTACGTGTTTTATCTGATCTTGGCTTAAATATAATTAGTGATGGATTCTATATGAGACCAGTAAAACACATGAACATGATATGGATTCCACAACAATTATGGAGATTTCGTAAATTTCGTTCAGGTATTTGGACTGTTTGTTTACATGTTAATGAAATTAAAAAAGATGAATTAGAAGCAATATGCTCTGATTTTATTAAATATAGTAATAGTATTGTTAGTTTAGATGATGCTACAAAAAATATTTCAATTAATTCATTATCAATATTTGATCAAATTTTTTCTTTCGTATGGAAAGCACTAATTAAATTAAAAAGATTAGTTAGTAGATTAAGGTCATGAAAAAGGTTTTTTTTATAATTCCAACATTAACTCAAGGAGGTGCTGAAAGAGTAATAATTACTTTGTTAAAGTTTATAGATAAAAGTAAATTTAAAGCAACAATTATGGTTGTTGATATGAGTGAAGAAGTCTACAGCGAAGAGATTCCGAAGGAAGTAGATATTATTGATCTGAAATGTAAAAGAGTTCGGACTGCAATTCCAAAGATAATAATTAATCTTTGGCGTCATAAGCCAAACATTGTTATGTCAACGCTTGGTCACTTGAATTTAGCAATTGCAATGACAAGATTATTTATGCCATGGGGAATAAAATTTATAGCTAGAGAAACAATAGTAGTATCAGAGAAACTTAGAAGAGGTAAATTTCCATTGTTATGGAAATATTTGCATAAAATATTTTATCCATCATTTGACAAAATAATTTGTCAATCTTTAGATATGAAGAAAGATCTCTTAAAAATCTTAGGAAGTGAAAAGAATTTAGTTCTAATAAATAATCCTGTAGATTTTAAGAGAATTCAAAATCTTTCTAGTTTGCAAGATCCTTCAATAAAAAAATATTATGAAGATAGTTCATATACTTATCTTATAGCCGCTGGAAGACTTATTAAGCAAAAGGGTTTTGAAATGTTGATTGAAGCAGTAGCTTTAACCAATAATCCAAAGATAAAACTTGCTATTCTCGGTCATGGACCTCTTGAAGAAAATCTTATCGCATTAATAGAAAAATATAAGCTTCAAGAAAAAGTTTCTTTGATTGGCTATAAAAAAAATCCATATGCTTGGATATCGCAGGCAAACGCATTTGTTCTTTCTTCTTATTACGAAGGTTTTCCCAACGTTGTTTTAGAGGCTTTATCATGTGGCACGCCAGTAATTTCTACTCCAGCCCCCGGTGGAACAAAAGAAATATTAGAATCAATAGAAGAGTGTCATTTATCAAAGGATATTTCTGCTTCGTCACTTGAGCAGGCTATATCTAATTTCACAAATTCTAACCACCAACGAATCAATGAAAATACAATTGAGTCATACAAGCCTGAAAAGATTTGTAATATGTATATGGATGTTTTTTTGAACTGATTATTTTATGATTAAATGAAAAAGTATCTACATATAATAGCTAGTCTTGATATTGGCGGTGCCGAAACTATGCTGTTACGCTTAATTAACCATAGATCTGATCTAGTTAAATCAACTATGGTAATTTCTCTCACGAAAAATGGAAGAATAGGTAAAGCCTTGGAAGAAATCGGTATTAAAGTAATATGCTTGGAGATGAGTAATTGGCTTTCAGCACTTAAGGTAATATTAAAATTAAAAAAAATAATTCAAAATGAAAAACCTGCGATTATCCATACGTGGATGTATCACGCAAATATATTAGGAGGCATAGCTGCATATTTAGCAAATAACCAAAATATTATTTGGTCTATAAGAAGATCTGAATACACCAGAAAGGAATCTTTTTCGACTTTTACTGTAATGAAAATAGGTGCCATGTTTTCAAGCATTATTCCAAAAGTAATTGTTCATGTTGCGGAGTCAGGATTAAAAAACCATCAAAAATATGGATATAAATCAAATAATACTTTAGTAATTCCTAATGGTTTTGATTTAGAAAAATTAAAACATGATCAAAATACCCGAAAAAAAATCAGGAATGAATTAAGTCTTAATGATGATAAGATCTTGATAGGTTGTGTTGGAAGATTTCATGTATCAAAAGGCTATGAAACGTTGATCGCATCTTCAGTTAATGTTCTAAAACTTCATAAAAATGTAAAGTATTTATTGATTGGCCGAAATATGAATAATCAAAATAGCATTCTGATGGAATGGATTAATAAATCCGGGTTTTCAGAGAATTTCATTATGGTTGGTGAGAGGCATAACATTCCTGAATATATGAATGCAATGGACATATTTTGTTTATCTTCAATTACTGAGGGATTCCCAAATGTAGTAGGTGAGGCAATGGCATCGAGTTTGCCTTGTGTGGCAACTTGTGTTGGCGATGTTGAGAAAATTACTGGTAATAATGCCATATTGGTTCAACCCAAAAACAAAGACTCATTAAGTAAAGGTCTTTGTGAAATGTTAGATATGAATATCGAAAAGAGAAAAAGAATGGGCTCAAAAGGTAGAAAAAAAATTGAGACAGATTACCCAATAAATTTAATTTGTGAGAAGTATTATAATTTATATTCTTTAATTGCTTCTGGAGAAAATAGTTATGAAAACATTTGATAATTTATTAAGTGAGGCTGGTATATCCAGATCGCATGGATATGATTTTTATTTTCGTAATTATATATACAAGGATATAGATTTAGACGGTAAAAAAATTTTAGATATTGGTGGTGGTAACGGTTTAGCATCTTTTCATGCTTTGGAATCTTCTACTAACAGTTTTGCTTGGGTTGTAGATCCTATTGCTGAGGGTTCTAATGAACTGATGTTTGAACAGTATGAATCTATGAAAAAAAATTATGACTCTGGACGTATTAATTTTCATAGAGATTATGTAGATACACTTTTAGAACCTCATACTTTCGATATTATAGTAATGCATAATACAATTAATCATATTGGCGAGGATATTCTTAAAGATATTTCTCATAATCATAATGCTTACTCCGAATATGTTAGAAGACTCAAAACTATACTTGATAGATTATCTAATGATGGTGTATTAATTGTAGCTGACTGTGGAAGTAAAAACTTTTTTGGAAAAATGGGTTTAAAAAGTCCTTTCGCACCC
>MDSV01188252.1_pt1 | contig 12026 bp, 6 predicted proteins | sample 810851 | NCBI WGS metagenome assembly MDSV01 (sample SAMN05326640, study PRJNA326480) | marine metagenome | isolation source: seawater | place: Atlantic Ocean: North East | collected 2012 | reverse complement strand
CTTCTTTATGGTTAAAACCTTTTTTTACGTTTGCATTACAACTTTTCCTGTCTGATTTATTGCATTTTAATGCTTCTAATCGTTCAATATAAAATGTACAATTTTTATTTTGTTGTATTTTATTATGATTTTCTATCTTACATTTATCTAATAATTCACTATAATATATACATTTATCTATTGGAGTTATACCTTTATTTTCTTTTGAATACTGGGGAACATACCACGAATGCAACATTTTTGCCATCTAGATATTATATAATATTTTTTATTTAAATTAACTTAATATTTTATTAATCTATTTAAAACCTTTTATATAAATATAGTAATTGTTATATTAAATATGACTACTACAGAAAAATTTTCATTTATGTCAAGTAAAAAAATTACTTTTTATTTAATAATTCAAACATTATTAAAAAAAAATAAGAGAGAGCACGTTAAAGTTAATCAGTTTATACACAATAATCAATATGAATATTTTAAATCTATCATAGTACAATTCTATGATTACAAAAGTAAAATAAAGAATTTTGGTTCGTATGTTATAAATAATGTTTTTATGAAACAATCTGATAAGGAAGCATTCTGTGATTTATTTTTTAAATCTCAGTTCTATTATTATAAACTAAATAATTTGGTTAGAAAATATAAATATAGAGAATCAAAAATTAATATAGTAAATGATAAAGATTTGTTAATGTGTGAATTAACAGATTATAAAGACAATATAAAAACTATTATTAATGATAATGGTGTATTTTACATGTTTAAAATATCTGATTTGATAAACATAATTAATAAATCATTAAGCAATTCGCCGTCATATTATTTCTTTGAACCAAAAGAGCTTAAAAATCCATTTAATAATAATAAATTTTCACTATCAAATCTTTATAATATTTATTTTGCTATTAAAACCAGCACTTATACTATGCCCATAATATATCAATTATATTTTGATTATAACTTTGATTTTAAACGGTTACTTGTTGAAGGAGAATGTATTATGAAAGACATTATTATAGATAACAAAATAAAAGGTCTCGATAATAATGATTTAATTAAATACATTAAAGATATGTTATATGATGAATTTTTCTTTGGTCCTATTATAAAAACAATAAATATACATAATAAATTTCCAACTGACGTATTAATAAATGTTATGAAACCATTTTATATAAAGTATACATATGCTAAATATTCTATAAATACAGCCAAGAAAACATATTACGCTGATTTAGTTAAACGTAAAATGATTGCTTTTATCAAGAAAAATCCAATGTTCGGAAGAAAATATATTAGAGGGTTAAAAAGTCGAAATCAACATGATATATTAAATGCTGAAATATCAAATATGTTTATATTTGGATTAAACGAAAACTCCCCTAATTATAATGGCAATGCACAGAAATTTTATACACATGTTGATTGTACATTTGATAATATTAATACATCAAATATACATATAGCGGAATCGTTATTATTAAGCGATCCTTATTCATTTTTAAACCCTACATTAAATAATAGACAAACTAATAGATATAGAAGTAGAAGTAGACATAGTGGACGTATTTGGCAATCTAATATTAGATCACGTGACCCTACACCACCCACTACTAGAAGTGAAAACATACGTAATATTACTCCTCTAACATTTAATTTACAAAACCCCATTATATATCCTGCGCCTATACTAAGACAATCAGCACAACCAACGCCTACACATACACCTCCTAATACACAAGTAACACCATCTACACAGACAGCAGCGTTTTTGCCAGCACTATCGCTTCCGCCAGCACTATCGCTTCCACCACCACCTCTTACGTTAGCACCATCTACGCCAGCACCATCTCTTGCAACAGCACCAGCTACGCCAATACCACCTTTTGCAATACCACCTATCGGAGAAGCTACACAAACACCACCTAGTCAAGTAATGTCACCTAGTGACGTGCCTGGACGCGAATATCATTTTTCAAATAGTGAAGAAATTAGAGATTTTTTAGGAAATATATTAGAAAGAACTAATACACAAAATGATATTCATAATGCTGCAACTGCAATAATAAATTCAATAGTTGATAGTGATACACCTGAATCTGAAAATAATGATACCGATAATGATACCGATAATGATGTCGATAATGATAATAATAATGGATTTATCTATAATGATAGTGATAGTAGCGATGATAATGATAATGATAATGATAATGATAATGATAATGATAATGATAATGATAATGATAATGATAGTAATAGTAGCGATGATAATGATGATAATTAATTATTCTAATAAATCATGCTTTTATTCTTAATTTAGTTTGATGTTTTTGCTTTATTTTTATAGGTATAGGTTCTTTATGTTTTTGCGTAAATAAATACTTTGAAGGTTTTACATTATCATATGACATACTTGTTAAATAATCGTTTCTTTTGTTTTCTTCAATATCAGAAAAATAATCCTTATCTAATAAACTCTCTAATATTAAAATCTCATTATCCCGCAAATTATAATTAATATTTTCTAATGTTAAAAATGATTTCTCTCTAAATACAAACATCTGAATATTTCCATATCTTAACAACTCATCAGACATTTTATCATAATATAATTCTTCATTTGCTTTTGGATTATCTTCATTATCTTTTGTTATAAAGCTTTTACTGGGTATTTGTAATTTACAAATTTTTTTATCAGCTTCTCCAATAGTTGTTGTAAAACATACATTATCGTCTTTAACCTCGTTTGGACAATCGTCGCCTTCATTAACTATACAGGTCTTAACATAATTTAATCTTTCTACTATCTTATCTATATTATCTACATTATAGAATTCGATATAATCTTTTGACAAATTTTTAATTATATCTTTAATTTCTACTCTTTTACTTTCTTTATCATCTTCATTACCATCACCTTTTTTAAATTCATTTATAATTGCTTTAATTTTTTTCTTACTATCCATGTTTTCATATTTATTTAATAATATTCTTATAGTATTTCTGAATACATTATAAAAATTAGTTTCTAATTTAAGCTTGTTGACGCTATGTTGACGTTCCTTATCTATTTCGTTATTAAACAATATTTTTTTATCAATAGTTCCTATATCATCATAATATCTTTTGATATCTTTATCTGGATAATCTACGTATATTTTAATTAATTTTTTATAATCACCTTTATTGTGTATTTTTTCTATATAAGGTACAAATCCACCACCACCGCTAAAAGTTACCCAATCTTCAAGATGGGTCTTTCTTTTGTCTTTAGCATACAATATATCTGGTTTAGTTGCGCCTAACTTAAGTGCTTCATCAAAGCTCTTTGCTAATTTATATTTTTCATATTTATCATATCCTTTTGTATTAGGTCGTTTTGGATTTGTTTGTTTAAATATTGGCCTGCTATTATTTTCCGCCGTGCCTTCTATATCTGCCTCGCCTTTTATATCTGCCTCGTCTTCTATATCTGCCTCGCCTTCTATATCTGCATCGCCTTCTATATCTGCCTCGCCTTCCACTTTAATCAACTGATTTGTTTCCGTGATAATACCTACTATACCTTCGTCATCTCCTATTCTTTCTATTAACATTGCTACTGGTTTACAATTTATTTTTAATCTTTTTGAAGCATTCTTTAAAAAATCGTAAGTATCTTCAAAATTCATCCATAGATTATCATCATCTATAAACTTATAAGGTATTGTAGGTATAACTGCTGATGGATAACATGGTAAGAAACCTTCTTTTTCTAATTCATCATCACTATTATTTTCTAATAATAATCCTACAACTTTACTATCATAATTTAATACTTGTACTATCTGATAATCATTATCATCCTCTGAGTTTTCTTTATAATTATCAAATGGATCAAATTTTTTCTCATCATATATTTTTTTAATCAACTCATGTGATGTAATATTTTCCTTAAATTCTATATCTTCATATTTACTCCCTTTGATTGTTTTATTTAAACTAAGTCGAGGTTTACATTGCTGTTCATATATATTTTTTATTTTATCAAAAAAATCTTTTAATAAAACCAACATTTGATATTCCTTATTTTTCTTTGCTTGTATATTCTTCTCTATCTTATTAATATAATCAAATCTAAATACTTCACGCGGTGTTTTACCTATCATATATAAACTTAATGGTTCATATGTATCGTCTTCACAATATAATATTATACTCTGTTTATCTATATCAAATTTGTTATTAGAATAACTATTAGAAGGACATATTACCTCCAATTTATCTCTTATATCATCATTTGGTTTATTAATAATTATTATATTAACCCCTTGTTTTATTTCCCTTTTTTTTGTAACCTTCTTTTTTTCTTTTATCTTTGTATCTGTTCCTGTATTTAATATACCTTTTTCATCACATAATATATCCCATAAATAAGTGTAATCTATAAAAGAATCATCATCTCGCAAATATTTAACAAATTGGTCTCTAGCATATATAATATTTTTCAAATAATTTAATTTATCTTCATTTATCGTATCTTCATTTATCGTATCTTTCATATAACCATATATGTTTTTATATAAATCTGTTTTTTTATCATTATCATCTATATTTTTTTCATCTATATTCTTAGCTATTATTGTATCACCAAACTCTTTAACTAAATTACCATTTTGATATGTAATAAAATTATCTAATGTTATATTTTTTATTATTAATTCTATCAAATCTTGAATTGACATAACTATATCTCTGTTTGAAATCATATTATTATAAATTACTAATATTGCACCTAAAAAAGACTTGTTTTTATTTTCAGGTGAACCATTTCTTACGATACAAGGAATATTTGGTAATAACGTATTAACTTTCTTTGGATTAAAACATTTCTTGTTGTTGTGTTTTAACATATTAGATAAGCTAGCATTTAAATAACCTCGTTTATAGTAATTTAATGGAAATTTACCTGCACCTAATATATATCCTGGATTATCCTTTTCTCTTACGTCTGTTACTTTAAGTGTTGTCTTCTTTCCTATAGTTATCTTAAGTTTTTCTGGTTCCTTATCTTCTACATCTACATCTTCTACATCTTCATCTTCTACATCTTCTATATCATTCTGCTTACACTCTTCTCTTCTTTCTCTCTGTTGTTTTGTATTCCAATTCTTAAAACAACAGGGTATACATAACCCATCTGGATGTTTACTTTTATCCAAAAATCCAGGATGACTATGTGGGTCACCTTTTTGATTTATAAATTCAAATACTCTTTTACCTTTGGGAACCTTCTTAGAATTCTGAGGTATTATGGCTTCTTTACCTCCACATACACCTTTTTTTAATTGTTCTTCAGATATGGGCCCTTTATTCTTACCACTTAAACAATAATACCTGGGGCATATATAATGATATTGATTTTTAGGATCACTTCCATATGATAATGATTCTTCATATGAAGCTCTGTCTTTTTCATTTAATTTTTCTAATTCTTCTTTTGTTAATATAACTGGATGTCTACCATCAGAACCAGGACATATTCCTGTATAAGCACTATATCTTCCTTTTTGTACTTTTTTAATAAATATTTTTGGTTCCAATTCCTGTAAATTTTTTAAAAATGGGTTCGGATTAGTTAATTTAAGTCCTGATAGATTTTCTGTTTCATCATCTGAATCGCTATTAAAACCTGCACCACCTTCCAAATCTGCACCAATGTCAAAACCTGCACCACCAGAAGTTACCCAATCTTCAAGATGGGTCTTTCTATTTTTTTTAGCATATATAATATCTAGTTTAGTTGCGCCTAACTTAAGTGCTTCATCAAAGCTCTTTGCTAATTTATATTTTTCATATTTATCATATCCTTTTGTATTAGGTCGTTTTGGATTTATTTGTTTAAATATTGCTTTGCTATTATTTTCTTCCCCCATTTCCACCTCATTTTCCACCTCATTTTCAATCCCATTTATCATGTTGGTTTCCGCCTCTAAAATACTGGGTTTAATCTTAAATTTAATTGGTTTTTCATCATTTTCATTTTCATTTTCATTTTCATTTCCTATTTCATTTCCTATTTCTATTTCATTTCCTATTTCTATTGATAAATCATCATCATCATCATCCATAATACCGAAAAAACCATTGTAATTATTTCCTTCTTCATCATCTAATTTTTTTGGTGTATCATCACCTAATTCTTCAAAATCATTAGCAAGTAACTTTTCTGAATTATTTTCTACATTATTTTCTATATTATTTTCTACATTATCTTTCTTTTTATATCTCTTTCTATCATCTTTAGTATCTAATTTACATATTGTCTCTTTACTAACATCACTTATATCAGTATCAATATTATGAACTAACTTTATTAATGCCAATATAAACTTTTCAATATTGGGTATTAAATGTAAATCTGTTATGCTATTTATTGATACAATTTTACTAGGTTCAGACAACCCTTGTGGTATAGTTTTTATGTCTACTTTAAATCCTGGATTTGATTTAATCCTTATCTTCTTATTTTCATTTTTATCTTTTTCTATCTGAATTCTATTATATACATCTGTTAATACTTTTTCCGCTTCTTCTTTTGATTTATCATAACTTTCTTGAATTATTCGTAATATTTCAACAGGTGGTATATGTTGTCTTAAAAGTATAATTACCATAGAATCTATACTTTCATATTCATTAAAATAAGATACCCGTTTATATCTCAACTCTACAGACTTCTTATCATCTTCTATTTTTTCTATATTAAATACAGGAGATAAACAATTTAAATAGCTGTTCAGATTTCTGAAATCACCTTTCGCCTTATATTCTAACTCAAAATCTATATTTAATATTTCAATATTACTATCGTATAAGTTATTGAACATACCAATATTATAACCACTTTGTTCAATTACATTATTAATAAGTTTTAATAACGGATTAATACTTCCTTTAATCTTATTATTTAAAAAATCTATGTTATTTGCTTCTGTTAATATACTCATATTATTTACTCTAATTCTACCATCCTCTAAGAAATGACATACCAGTTTATTTTTTGTAGAAAGATTTAATAATGTTATTACACCCTTACTCTTGCCTATCTCATTCTTTAATTTTATTATTTCGCTTTTTGGCATTACCGGTATTTTCTTTCCACTCTTAGATACCTTATTAGCTGTGTAAAATCTATATATATTTTCTTTATTTCTACCTGGATTATATTTTACTCCTTGTACCTCTTCATTTGTTTGAATTAATTTGAATATTGTATCGAGTGGTAATTTATATTTATTTATTGGATTTATCATAAATGATATATTTTTAATACCATTAGTATTATATTTAAAATCACTTCTTTTATCAAGTGCTATATTGTTTAATAAATTTACTTTTTCAAAAGAATTTTTTATATTATCTGTAATATTTGTTCTTGTTTTATCTATTAATTCTATCTTCTTTTCATTAAAATCACTAACACTAGTTATATTGTTACTGCTTAAATAAGGATAATATATATTAATAGTGTCGTTTACAATATTATCGCCTATAATGGTATCATCTGAAGAATAAACCATTTCTTTATATTCAATTACATCTTCAAATAAACACACATTAATTATATTATTAACAATTTCACCATTGTCTATTAACATATCATTATTATTTGTTTTAATTAAATCATCTATATTATCCAATAAATAATTATCATATTTATATGATGATAATGGCGATATATTATATATATAATTATATTCATTTACAAATCTATGACCCAAAGGTATATAACATGTAAAATTTTTATCGTCTAATTTTAATGATAATAAATCATCATATGTAATTATCTTGTTATTTTTATCTTCTATATCACTACCATCTTCATTTTTTTTCAAATATTCTATATCTATCGGGTATGTAATATTATATAAATATTCTTCTAATTTATTCAATGTTATATTATGTTTATCATTTTGCGATAATCGATTATATAAATTATTTGTATTTAATGTAGTTGAAACAGATGAAAACATATATATTTCATCATAACATAACTCTCTTACCTTTATTGGATAATTAACTATTATTTTGAATTTAATAGTTTTTAAGGTATCGTCTGGATATATATATTCATCTATCAAATGAATATTATCTTCTGATAAATCTAGTTTACGTATATTTTGCTTTTCTTCTTCAGTAAAATATAATAATTTATCGGTATTATTATCATTATTACCTCTAAACACAAGTATGTTAGAAATACTAATATTTTCAGCATCTTTATTAGTTAAAAATTGAATTTTATAAATTGAACTATTCGTAATTGAACTATTACTTAGACTTTCATTATTTAAAGTTTCAATATCTAAACTTGGTGTCATATATATATACTATCTAATATATATTTAGTTATATTAATATATAATAAAAGTAATAATATATTATAGATAACTATAAAACTATGGATAAAACAAAAGATAAAACAAAAGATAAAACAAAAGATAAAACAAAACTAACCAATAATGCAAAAATGATAGTTGCTATGGATGACAATAATGGTATAGGCCTTGAAAATAAATTACCTTGGTATTTTCCAGAAGATTTGAAATACTTTTCTAAGACAACTAAAGGTGATGGAAATAATGTTATTATTATGGGTAGAAATACTTGGAATAGTTTACCTAAAAAACCACTACCTAACAGGGTTAATATAATTCTTACACGCAGTATTACGAAAGAAGATAGAAAAATAGAAAACAAATATGATGACATAATTGCTACAGCTGGTTCGGTTAATAGAGGAGTCAAATGGTTTGATAGTATTAATGCGATCAAAACATTCTGTAACAATAATTATTTTGATGATATATGGATTATAGGTGGAGAAAGTATTTATAACGAATTTATCAACGATGAAGATGTAAATTATTTATATATAACACGCATAAAAGGGAATTATCAATGCGATACTTTCTTTCCACCAATACCAAATAGATTCACTATAAATAACTTATCTGAATACTCTAACAAAACAAACGATAATATTTCTTATGAGGTTTATAAGATGTCATAATACGGATTATCAGTTATATCCATCCCGCAATATTCCGTGGGGTTCTTGGAGTAATCAACAGGGCTATATATACCAATTTCCTTAGCATTTTCAAGCAGAAATTTAAAATTATCCCAGAAATCTTTATTATGTCCCACCGATTTAGTCATTATATGAGCTACCTCATGTATAGAAACAAATGTTAAGGTATTTGGTTCAATCATATTTCCTTCGTTTTTCTTTTTAGTCAAACAAAACGCGAGTTTCTCCCCCTTATTCTCACTATAAGCGGTATATTCACTTGTAGGCAACGTTTCCATTATCTTCTTAGGATTAAAACCTTTTACTAATCTTTTTACGCGTTCATCGTCTGGATATTTCTGTGCCATATGTTTAACTAACTTCTTTAATTTAATAGTCATGTCAGCAAGCATATCAGCTGATTTTTCTAAATTTTCTTTATCTCTTACGCAGTACTTATTACCATCTTTGGTTGATACAATACATTTTAATTGGAACACATCCGATTCTTGGTATAATTTTACTATAATTAAAATTGTAAATATTATTAATACACCTCCTAAAATACTTAGTTTCATACTAAAATAGATATTAATATATAGTTATATAAAATTATATATTAACTAATAGATTAACTAATAGATTAACTTATAATCTATGTTTATTGGTGTTAAACGAGTATTCAATATGATTTAAAGAAGTAATTATTTATAGAGAAGCGGTGCACATAGAGAATAAAAGTCTGATGGAAATGTATTGAAGGAAAGGGAATACTAATGCTACAATTACTCCTAATATCATCCATAATGATAATTTCTTAGTGGTGAATATAAAGTTGACTGCACCAACTATAGCTAAAATAAATACTATGAAAGAAAATATGGTTAAAATGTAGAATAATCCACACCATTCTTTTGGAAGAGGGGCGAAAAGGTTTAATAAAGCGTTCATTATTTATATAATATTAATTAGAAATTATTATTTTTAATTAAAATAATAATTAAAATATTTATAAACTATTCTAAATATCGATAAACTATTCTAAATATTTAACATATCTATTTAACAACCGATTTCAAATTGTTGACTACGAGAATCGGGTTCAATGGTGGTGTTCATCCAGGGTCCTACATTAAGTTGTGGGTTAGCTGGCTCAGAACGAAGTTGAAGATTAGCATTTCTTAAAGATGTTCCTACAGTGTTAATTCCCATGTGGGTTCCCGCTTGTAAAAGATTTACATTTTGTAAATCACCACTTCCTTGGGGGTTTAATTGTGCCCATTTAGAGTTCTGATCACTAGGTAATAATTGTGATGGGTCATCTACAGGTAGTTGACTGCAAGAAGAAGGGAGTTTGGATGTTGTTGTAAGTCCTGAAACAGATAATGGTTTCTCATTTTGTCCTAAAGGAAGAGCTGGGGTTACACTTGATGGAGATACGCCTTGAGCTGGGACTCCTCCAACTTTTCCGTTTCCTCCGGATACAGACATACCATCACTGCCCTTGGTAGATGAATATGACATTAATGCAACTATTAATACAATAGCAGCAACTATAATTAAAACTTGAGAAGAAGATACTCTTTTAAACATTTTTCCAAAGTTCATCGTTTTATATAAAAAATGCTATAAAAAAATTTTATATAAATGTAATTAATTTAATTAATTAAGTAATTTGTTATTGGAGGTATTATAATTAGAAAATAATTCTCTAATTAATATAATTTATTGTTTTAATTATTTAATAAATCATTTATATCATCATCACTATCATCAATTTCTTCTAAAGAATAGGTATCCTTAATTTGTTTCGCCTTTAAATATGCTGAAATAGCATTTTTTTTAGCTTCCTTTGCCTTCTCTCTTGCTTCCTTATATAATTCTAAATATACTTCATCTGGTTTTTTTAAAGTAATAGTTTTATTACTCTCTTTGTTTTTTTTTTCTTTACTTTCTACTAAACTATTTAATATATTGTCATCTATTATCTCTAATTCACTTAAATCATTTGTTGTAATATTTAATTCACCAATATTATTTTTATTGCTATCTATATTTTTATTGTTTTTTTCAATATTTAAATCATTACCTACATCATTGCCGTCATTATTATCCACATCATTACCCACATCATTACCCACATCATTACCCACATCATTACCCACATCATTACTTACACCATTATCATCTTTATTTTTTTCCGATATTAATTCAGTCTTAATATCATCAATATTTTTTTTTTCATTATTCATTATCTTATTTATTCCATTAATATTTTCTAATGCATTATCGTCTTCTTCTGTATTATCATATGGCTTTATTATACACTTGTTAAATAATTCTTCTGTATTTAATAACATAATCTGTTTCAAATTGAAATCTATTTGAAAACTACGTTGACTAAACTTAACACCTCTTACTTCTAAAATACTTATTATATCAGTATCGGAGGTTATATCGCTACTTAATTTGGGTTCTTCATTTGTATCAAATATTTGGCAGTTGTTTGCATTTATAGATGCTCTACCATTTTGTAAATATGATCTTAGTAAAAAATTACTACCTTTATATACTTTAATAGGACTTACAAATGCGGATTGTATATCATCCATAGACAAAGTATCTGATACAAACCATTCATCCTTCTTATTAAATATTTCTTTTTGTATTAATTCTTCTAAACTATTTAACCATTCTATGAATTTAATATTGTTATTAGTAAACATCAAATCGGTATATACTTTGTTTCCCGATGTTATAATACCTGTCTTAGTTTTGCATTTAGGTGATTGAATAAATAAATTATCATCGGTGTTACCAAATAATATCTTTGAAAAAAATATTCCCCCATGTACAGCAGTAGGTTGTCCTAAATGAACCTTATCAAAGTCAAACTTGTCGTCTGGACTTAATATATTTGTCATATTTACATAATTTTAGATAAATATGTTTAAATTAT
>MDSV01040984.1_pt1 | contig 12026 bp, 12 predicted proteins | sample 810851 | NCBI WGS metagenome assembly MDSV01 (sample SAMN05326640, study PRJNA326480) | marine metagenome | isolation source: seawater | place: Atlantic Ocean: North East | collected 2012 | reverse complement strand
ATGCATAGAAAATTTGGTAGAAAATTACAATCAAGAGATATTATTTCTTTTGGTTTTGATGCTGATTTTCAAGTTGAGAGTTATTTGAGACATCAAGGTAAATCATTTGTTGAAAGATTTGATGCAAATTCATATCTTTATTTGACTAGAGCTATGGATTATTTTGATCATGATGAAAATTTTAAAAAAAAAATTGAATTTAGTCATAATCCAAATAATAATTTAAAATTTTTAGTTATATCTTTTACCTCGGATTGGTTATTTCCTACACAAGAAAGTAAGATTATTGTTAATATTCTAAATTCCCTATCTAGAGAAGTTAGTTTTCTAGAAATTGAAACTGATAAGGGACATGATAGTTTTTTATTAGATGAGCCACAATTAGATACTATAATAAAAGGATTTCTAATTAATAATTTTGAGAAAATAAATGAATAAAGTAACAAGTATAAGAAAAGATTGGAAGTTGATTGAAACATTAATTGAAGAAAACAGAAAAATTTTGGATATTGGTTGTGGAGATGGAAGACTTATGGAGCAACTTGAATATAATTTAAATGCAATTACTCACGGTATTGAATTAAATAGAGACTTGGCATTAGAAGCAATAGCTAGAGGATTTAATGTTATTCATGGTGATGCTGAAAATGATCTTTCGCAATATTCAAGTCATAGCTTTGATTATGTTATTTTAAGTCAGACATTACAAGCAATGATGAAGCCTAAGGAAATATTATCTGAACTATTAAGAATAGGATCAAAGGCAATTGTTTCATTTCCTAACTTTGGCCATTGGAAAATTCGTTTTCAATTATTAGTCTCTGGCAGAATGCCTATAACCGAAACCTTACCTTATACATGGTACGATACTCCAAATATCCATTTTTTTACTATTAAAGACTTTTTAAAACTTTGTAATGATATGAATATTGTTGTTGAAAAAAGTATAGGCTTAACATCTAGAGGAAAACAATTTGATATCAATGATTCATTTACTAGTGTTAATTTTTTCACGCATGAAGCTATATTTTTACTAAGCTATAGAAATTATGAACCAATAAAAATAAAATCTACAAAAAAAATTTTTAATAAAAACTCTGTAATAGCCAGTTGATGAGTTTAATTAGTATTAAAATAATAAATCAATTAAAAGATAATTATTCATTCATATTATATAATAATAACAAAGATGCCTTAGTAATTGATCCTGCTGAAAGCTATCCAATAATTCAATATACTAATAAAATTAATCTAAATATAAAAGATATATTTATAACACATCATCATAAAGATCATACAAACGGGGTTGATGGAATAATCAAAAATTTTCCTAAAGTAAATATATACTCTCCAAGTTCAGATATAAAAAATACAAGATTTGTTTTAAGCAATAATGACGAAGTAAATTCGCACATAAACTCTTTCAAAATTATTTCTACTCCTGGGCACACTCTAGATCATATAGTTTACTATGATAATCATAACAAAATATTATTTTGTGGAGATACTTTATTCAGACTTGGTTGTGGCAGAATATTTGAAGGTACATTAAATCAAATGTATTCAAGTTTACAAAAACTTAATGAGTTAGATGATGATATAATCGTATATTGTGGACATGAGTATACCTTAACTAATCTAAATTTTTTAGAGGCAACTTTAGATAAAAAAAATTTGTATTCTAATATTCGACAAAAGATTGAAGGTGAGCTTAGGCTTAAGCAAAAATCAGTGCCATTTAAGATAGATGATGAAAAAAAATATAATTTATTCCTAAACCAAGAATCAGAAGTTGGAGAAATAGTCAAAAAGGAATTAAAACTAGAAAGTTTAGGTTTATTTAAATATCTAAGAGAAAAAAAGGATAACTTCTAAATACTAAGGATTTTAAGTAAAATAGTCATATTTTTAATTTGACTATTAATAGGGTTCGCTGTAAACCCCGGCAAAAAAGTAGAAATGCTAGCAATATTTAAAACAGGTGGAAAACAATACTCTGCAAAAGCAGGGGCAGTTCTTAAAGTAGAGAAGCTTGATGGAACAAAAGGTGATACAATATCTTTTACTGATGTACTGGCAATTTCTGACGCTAAAGCTAATAGTATTGGTGAGCCGATACTTAAAAATGCATCTGTTGAAGCAAAGATTATAGATCAAATTAGAGATAAAAAAATAATTGTTTTCAAAAAAAGAAAAAGACAGAACTATAGACTTACTCAAGGTCATAGACAGTATTTAACAGTCTTAAGAATAGAATCGATTTCTTACGACGGTAAAAAAACTACAGCCTCACCAGAAGTAGAAAAAACTAAAAAAATTGAAACTAAAGATCACTCAAAAATAGTTGAAAAAAAAGAGACAAAAGTAATTAAGAAGAAAGTAGTTACCAAGAAAAAAGTTGTTTCAAAAAAAACGATAAATAAAGCTTCATCTGTGAAAAAAAAATCAGTAAAAAAAGCTGTTAAAAAAACAAAAAAAAGTAAAGAAGATAAGTAATGGCAACTAAAAAAGCAGGTGGTAGTTCTAGAAATGGAAGAGACTCGGCAGGGCGAAGACTTGGTGTTAAAAAATTTGGTGGTGAAAATGTTCTTGCAGGAAATATTATTGTGAGACAACGTGGAACTAAATTTCATCCTGGTGATAACGTAGGTATTGGTAAAGATCATACAATTTTTGCAACCACAAATGGAAAAGTTACCTTTAAAAAAACAAGAGTTAGAACTTTTGTGTCTGTTGTTCCATCAGAATAGTAATTTTTTAAAATCGCTAATTTACAATGAAATTTTTAGATCAAGCAAAAATATTTATTTCATCAGGTAATGGTGGCGATGGATGTGCAAGTTTTCGAAGAGAAAAGTATATTGAGTATGGTGGTCCTAATGGCGGTGATGGTGGCAAAGGTGGAGACATAGTATTTAAAGTAGATGATAATCTAAATACATTAATTGATTTTAGATATCAGCAACACTTTAAGGCAAAAAGAGGTGAGAATGGAAAAGGAAAAAATCAAACTGGTGCAGATGGAAAACAGTTAATTATTAAAGTTCCACCTGGTACAGAAATTTATAATGAAGATAAATCTATATTACTTTTCGATTTAATAGAAAAAGATGAAAGTATTATTTTGGCAAAAGGTGGAAATGGTGGCCTTGGAAATAGTCATTTTAAATCTTCTACTAATCAAGCTCCAAGAAAATTCACTAAAGGAGAAACTGGTCAAGAAAAGTGGTTATGGTTATCACTAAAACTTTTTGCTGATATTGGAATAATCGGAAAGCCAAACGCTGGAAAATCAACTTTTTTATCTAAAATTTCAAATGCTAATCCTAAAATAGGGAATTATCCTTTTACAACACTTAATCCAGTACTTGGTACAGTTAAAAGATTTGATAAAGAAATTGTTTTAGCTGATATACCTGGTTTAATTGAGGGGGCGCATGAAGGAAAAGGATTGGGTGACAAATTTTTAGCTCATATAGAAAGATGCAAAATTTTACTTCATCTAGTTGATCCTACTGACAAAGATTGGCATAAAAATTATAAAACTGTTCGCAATGAAATAGCTAAATATGGAAAAAAAATTGCATCTAAAAAAGAAATAATAGTAATATCTAAAATAGATTTATTTAGCTCTGATAAAGAAAACGTAATTAAAGAGATAAAAAAAATAATAGGCTCTGAAATATTTGTTATTTCAAGCTTAAATAATGAAGGTATTGAAAAATTAATGGACTTTTTATTTAGTTACAAAAATATTATAAATGATTAAAAAATTTAAAAAAATAGTTATAAAAATAGGATCTAATTCAATAGTAGACTCTAGAACTAAAAAAATTAAATCGAAATGGTTAGATAAATTATGTAAAGATATAGCACAACTACACAAAACAAAAAAAATTATTGTTGTTTGTTCAGGTGCTATTGCTCTTGGATCAAAAAGTATTACTAAATCAGTTATAAGAAAACTTGAAGATAAACAAGCAGCCGCATCAATTGGTCAAATTGAGTTAGCTTATCAATGGAGAAGTAAACTAAAAAAATTTAAAATTAATGTTTCACAAATATTACTAACATTAGAGGATAGTGAGATAAGACGTAGATATTTAAATGCAAGAAATACAATACAATCTCTTCAAAATAAAAATATAATTCCAATAATTAATGAAAACGACACAGTTGCAACAGAAGAGATTAGATATGGGGATAATGATAAACTTGCTGCACGTGTAGCTCAAATGATTGGTGCCGATTTACTTGTGCTAATGAGTGATGTTGATGGTTTATATGAAAAGAACCCTAAAAAAATAAAAAATACAAAAAAAATATCTGAAATTTATAAAATTGATAAAAAAATTGAAAAATTAGCAAAAAGTCAGACATCAGAACTTGGAAGTGGGGGTATGACAACTAAAATTATGGCTGCTAAAATATGCTCTGACAATGGTTGTACTACTGTTATTACTAATAGTAATAAAAATAATCCTATAACCTCTATTAGTATAAAAAATTCGACTTTTTTTTATCCTTCAAATTCAAAAAATTCTTCCAAAAAAAAATGGCTTTTAAATCATCTGAGCCCTTCTGGATCTTTTATAATTGATGAAGGAGCAAGAAGAGCAATTCTAAAAAATAAAAGCTTACTTCCTGCGGGGATAATTGAGATCAAAGGAAGATTTAAAAGAGGTGATGTAATTTCAATATTAGTTAAAAGTGGTATAAAAGTTGCAATTGGTATTTCTGCTTATGACTATAATGATGCTAAGAAAATAGCAGGTAAAAATACTAAGGAGATTAGTAAAATTTTAGGTTTCGAAGGAAGAGATGAAATGGTACATAAAGATAACTTAGTAAAATTTTCTACATGAGTATTAAGAATAATATTTTAGAACTAGGAAGAAACGCCAAAAAAGCTTCAGAAGAAATGAAGCTTTGCAGTAATAATCAAAAAAATTCTGCTCTATCAAAATTAATTAAAAATATTTTAAAGAATAAGAAAAAAATTTTAGAAGCAAATAGCATTGATCTAGAAAATGGTAGAAAAAAATCATTATCAAATCCTCTTATGAATAGATTAAAACTTACTGATAAATCTATAGATGGTTTAATTAAAACCATTGAAGATATAATCACAATACCTGATCCAATTGGATTGACTTTGGAAAAGTGGGAAAGGCCAAATGGTTTAAAATTTAGAAAAATTTCTACACCTTTAGGTGTTCTTGGTGTTATCTATGAGTCTAGACCAAATGTGACTGTAGACGCATCATGTTTATCTATTAAATCTGGTAATTGTATTATTTTGCGAGGTGGTAGTGATAGTTTTTATAGTTCTAAAGAACTAGTTAATAATATAACACAATCTTTTAATGAAGCAGGACTTCCAAATCATTGTATCCAAATGATAGATACTCCTGAGAGAGAAGCAGTGGATTATTTACTTGGAATGAATGATTATGTAGATGTAATAATTCCAAGAGGTGGCAAAGGGTTAATTGAAAAAATAAATGCCTCAAGTAAAATACCAGTCATTAAACATCTAGATGGAATTTGCCATGTATATGTAGATAGAGAAGCTGATCTAAAAATTGCAGAAAAAATTGTATTCAATAGTAAAATGAGAAGGCCTGAGATTTGTGGGGCAGCTGAAACTTTACTAATTGATGATGCAATTAAAGATCAAGCAATAAATATATTATCTCCACTAAAAGAAGTAAGTTGCGAAATTAGGGGTGATAAATTTATTCGATCTTTAGATAAAGATTTTAAAGCAGCGAACGAAGAAGATTGGTCATTAGAATACTTAGACAAAATTTTATCAGTCAAAATAGTATCTGGAGTTGATGATGCAATAGACCATATTAATTATTATTCATCGGGTCATACAGAGTCAATAATTACAAACAATGATGAGACTTTCAAAAAATTTTACAATAAAATTGATAGTGCTATAATTTTAAAAAATGCCTCCACTCAATTTGCAGATGGAGGAGAATTTGGCTTTGGTGCGGAAATTGGAATATCCACTGATAAAATTCATGTTCGAGGACCAGTTGGGACAAAGCATCTAACTACATTTAAGTATGTTGTTGATGGAAATGGTCAGGAAAGACCTTAATTGAAAAAAATAGGTTTGCTTGGCGGATCTTTTGACCCTCCACATAAAGGGCATCTATTCATATCATTAGAAGCAAAAAAACTTTTAAAACTTGATGAAATTTGGTGGATTGTAACTCCCAAAAATCCACTAAAAATTTTAAAACCTGCAACTTATAGAGAAAGAGTAAGTAATTGTAAAAATATTACTAGGAATTACCCAATCCGAATAAAAGAAATTGAAAAAAAAATTGGATCAAATTATTCTCATAAGACAATAAATTATATTCTTCATCATTATTCAAATATAAAATTCTTTTGGTTAATGGGAGCAGATAACCTAATTAGTTTTCATAAATGGCAAAAGTGGCAAAAAATATTTAACAATATGTCTATTGTCATTTTTAAAAGACAAGGCTATAATACAAAAGCATTGAAAAGTATTACTGCAAAAAAATATGTAAATAGTAAAATATTAAAATCTAAAATTAATTTTGATGATTTTAAAAAACTACCGTCTTGGACTATTATTGAAAACAAAGAAATTAAAATATCTTCTACAGAAATTAGAAATCAAAGAGAGAAACTTAGAGGTAAAAATTAGTAAATCATCATTAGCTGAAAATATTTTATCAATATTAGATGACGCAAAAGCAGAAAATTTAAAATTGATCGATCTGTCAAAAAAATCTTCAATCGCTGACTGTTTTATAATTGCAACATGTAGATCTACTAGACACGCTGATGCGACAGCTGACGATCTAATAAAAAAATTGAAGAAAATAGGAATAAAATGTCCAAATCCTGAAGGAAGACCTCAATGCGAATGGATTATTGTTGATGCCGGTTCAATTGTTATTCATTTATTCAAGCAAGAAACAAGAGATCTTTATAATTTAGAAAAATTATGGGAAGTAAGCTTTCATTCATCTGAAATTAAACTAGCTAAATAATATGAAGCTAAAAAATAAATTTTTAAAATTATGTGTTGTAATTTTACTTATATATCCACTAGGTGTGAATGCTTCATCAGATGATGAAGAAAAGTATAAATACTTGGATTTATTTGGGCAGGTATTTGACCGAGTTAGATCTTCTTATGTTGAGGAAGTATCAGACCAAGAATTAATTGAAAAAGCAATAGATGGAATGTTGTCTGGATTAGATCCTCATTCAGGTTATATGAATGAGGATGTTTGGCAAGAGATGCAAATGGACACAAAAGGTAAATTTGGAGGACTCGGTATTGAAATAACCATGGAGGAAGGTTTTGTAAAAGTAATTTCACCAATTGAAGATACTCCAGCTTATGAAGCTGGAATATTAGCAGGGGACTATATTATTCAAATTGATGAAACGCCTGTTTTTGGCTTAACACTAAATGAAGCTGTTGATCTAATGCGTGGTGATAAAGGTGAGTCTATAGTAATTACTATTTCAAGAGAAAATATAGAACCATTTGAATTAGAAATTATAAGAGACTTTATTAAAATACGATCTGTTAAAAGTGAAATAGTTGATGATATAGGGTATTTAAGAATTACTTCTTTTAATGAACAAACTGAAAAAGGATTAATTAACGCAATTAAAGAAATTCAATCTGAATCTGAAATAAATGTGATCGGTTATGTTTTAGACGTCCGATCTAATCCAGGAGGGTTACTTACGCAAGCGGTTAAAGTAACAGATATTTTTCTTGAAAGAGGAGAGATAGTTTCCACAAGAGGTAGAGATAAAAAAGATATAAAAAGATATAGAGCAAAAAAAAATGATATAACAAATGGCAAACCTCTCGTTGTTATAATAGATGGAGGATCAGCTTCTGCATCAGAAATAGTTGCAGGTGCTCTTCAAGATCATAGACGAGCTATTGTTATTGGCACACAATCATTTGGAAAGGGCTCAGTTCAAACTATTATGCCTTTTCAGGTTTCAAATAGTGATAATTTGACAGGAATCAGGCTTACAACAGCAAGGTATTACACTCCTTCAGGAGAATCAATTCAAGGCAAGGGCATTACTCCTGATATAATTATCGAACAAGGAGAATTTGAATCATATGATTTTAAAACTTTTTCTGAATCTGATTTAAAAGACTCATTAGATAAAAATGAAGATATATCTAAAAAGTCAGATGAAGTTAAAAAAGAATTAACTGAATTTGAAAAAAGACTTGCAGTTGACTATCAACTTCAAAGAGCTATTGACTTAATTAGAGGTGTGAGTTTCTATCAAGAAACATTAGAATAAAATATGTCAGACAAATATAGAAGATGTGTAGGTATTATGATTTTAAATAATAATAATGAAATATTAGTTGGAAAAAGATTAGATCATCCAAGTGGACACTGGCAAATGCCTCAAGGAGGTATTGATGAAAATGAAAATCCACAAGAAGCTGTATGGCGAGAAATGCAAGAAGAAATTGGTACAAATAATGCAAAAATGATTAAAGAATCAGAGCAATGGATCAATTATAAAATTCCAAAAGAAACTCTAGCTACGTTACCATGGGGTCATAAATATATTGGACAAACTCAAAAATGGTTTGCGTTTCGTTTTAATGGAAATGAAAGCGAAATAAATGTTGGTACAGAGAATCCTGAATTTAGTGCATGGAGATGGTCACAGCATAATCTCTTAGTTGAAAATATTGTTCCATTTAAAAGAAATACTTACGAAAAAATATTAGAAGAATTTAGAGATTTATTTAAGACTTAATGAATTTTTCAAAATTTATAGTTTCCTATAAATATCTGGATAAGTCTTTTTCAAAAAAACAAATATTATGGGCTTTAGATTATCTAATTAAAATTGCTAATAAACATAAAATTGATATTTCTCTAAATGAAAAAAATATCAGCTTACAAAAAAATTATATTTTTTTATTAAATAGTGAGAAAATATTAAATAGTAGTTTTAAAATAAAAAGTAAAATACCTAAAAAAAAGGAAGCATTTGCAATTCTTCCATATAAAAATCAAATTATAATTTATGCTAATGAATACAGAGGGTTTATCTATGCAATAACTGAAATAGCAGATATAATAAAATATTCTAAAAATAAAAATCTAATAATTAAAAAAAATATTATTGAACAGCCTGTAACTAAAATTAGAAGTATTTCAAAATGTTTTGAAAGTATAGACGAAGATAAAGAATGGTTTTATAATAAAAAGTCCTGGGACGAGTATCTTACTTTATTAATAACTGAGAGGTTTAATAGATTCACTCTCACATTGGGTATGCAATATAATTATCCTTACGGCAATGAATTTATAAAAGATGTTTATCTTTATTTACCTTACCCTTTTTTAGTTTCACCTAAAGGCTATAGCATAAAGTTATCTAATTTTACTAAGAAGGAAAGAAGTAAAAATTTAGAAATTTTAAAATACATTGCAAAAGAAACAAATAAAAGAGGTTTAGAGTTTCAAATAGCAATCTGGACACAAAGGTATGATTTTGATGATGTTCCAAAAGCTAATTTTCAAGTTTTAAATTATCCAAATGGTCTAAATTATGCAAGATACTGCAGAGATTCATTATCTTTAATTCTTAAAGAATGTCCTGAAATTACTGGAGTAACTTTGAGAGTTCATGTTGAATGTGGTATACCAGAAAGAAGTTATTCTTTTTGGAAAACTTATTTTCAAGCAATTAAAAAATGTGGTCGTTCAATTAATCTTGATCTACATGCAAAAGGCATAGATGAAAAATTAATTAAACTTGCATTAAAAAATACTAAAAGTTTATCAATATCTCCAAAGTATATATCTGAGCATATGGGATTACCATACCATCAAACATCAATAAGAAAGCAAGAATTTCCTCCAATAAAAAAAGTGAATAACAAATGGACTTTTAGTGAAGGTTCAAGAAAATTTTTAAGGTATAGTTATGGAGACTTATTAAAAGAAAATAGAAAGTATGATATTTTATATAGAATATGGCCTGGTACACAAAGGGTTCTGCTTTGGGCAGATCATGAATTAGCCTCAGGATATGGAAAATTATCCACTTTTTGTAACTCCCTTGGCACAGAACTTTGTGAACCTCTTTCATTTAAAGGAAGAATGGGTACAGGCATTAAGGGAAGTAGATATAATTATAAATTGAAAAAACTTAGAACAAACTATGATTGGGAAAAGTATGTATACAACTATAGAATATGGGGAAGACTAAATTATAATCCAAATACACAAAAAAATAATTATCTACGCTATTTAAATTATCATTTTGGATCATCCTATAAAGAGATTTCAATTGCACTTGCTAATGCAAGTAGAGTTTTGCCATTTATTACACTTGTTCATGGAGTTTCGGCATCAAATAATTCTTACTGGCCTGAAATTTATGAAAATATGAGCATAGTTAAAAAAGCACCTTGGCTACCTTACAGCTATGATCTTCACAAACACAGTAGGTTTGGAATGTCTACTAGTTGTGACCCACAACTGATTATGTCACCAAAGGAAATGGTAGATAAAATTTTTAAAAATAAACCTATTAATAGATATTCGCCTTTAACAATGATACTTTGGCTTGAAAGATTTTCAAGAAATGCAAAAAATTATATTTCTAGAGCTGCGAATAAAATTAAAAAAGAGAATAATTATGAATTTCTCAGAATATATATTGATGTAATAATACAATCATCAATAGGAAAATTTTTTACTTATAAATTCAAAGCTTCTATACTTTGGGAATATTACTTATTGTCAAAAAATAAAAAAGTAGGTGAAGAAGCTCTTAACAATTATTTAAAAGCTAGAAATGCATGGTATGTTTCAGCTGAAATTTCAAAAAAATATTACTTACCAGATCTTAGTTATGGACCACAAAGTTGGTTAAGAGGAAGGTGGGATGATAGATTACCAGCAATAAATCAAGATATTGATGATATGAGAAATATTTTAATTAAAAGTAAAAATAAATATAAAAAATTTAAAAAAGATTTAAATTTCATAGATTATGTAAAAAATTGGGATAATGATCAAAATATTTTAGTTAATCATTTATCTCCAAAAAATTATATTAAGGGAGAGAAAATTTGTTTATCTTGTGATCTTAATATAAACAAAAATTTATTAGGATATATTAACTTTAGAGAAGTAAACCAATCAAAAAAATGGATAAGACAAAAATTAATTAAGGCTAAAAATACCTATAATTCAGAAATTCCTAGTAGATATACTAATACTCAATACCCAATTCAGTATTATTTTGAATTTACAGATCAAAAACATTCAAGTTTTTCTCCAGGTTTTAATAAGTACTTGTCTAACCAACCATACTACATTTTAAGACAAAAATTATAAATTGTAAAATATTTTAATAAAATGAATAATTAATAGCTTCCATCTTCTTTTTAGCTATAAAAAGCTTGGCTTTTGATTCATCTGTATCTTTTGACTCTAATTCCTGAATTTCATTTTCAACTGAAGATTTTTCAAGCTCATTCATTTCATTAACACTTTCTGCCAAAACTATGCATTTTTCTGCATTTATTTCTACAAACCCCCCAGAGACAAAAAAGGATTTAAGCAAATTTTTTTCTTCACCATAAACCATTACTCTTCCTGGTCTCAAAGATGACATTAGCTTACTATGTCCTGGAAGAACACCTAAGTCGCCGTCTTTTCCAGGAATAATAATCATCCCTACATCATCATTAAAAATAAGCTTTTCAGGAGAAACTAAATCAAAAGAAATTGTAGTCATTATGCTGCTTCAGACTCTAGTTTCTTAGCTTTTTCAATAGCTTCATCCATTCCACCAACCATATAAAATGCTGCTTCTGGCATGTGGTCATATTCACCTTTAACAAGTCCATCAAAACTCTTTATAGTATCTTCAAGATCAACATATTTTCCAGGAGAACCTGTGAAGACTTCTGCAACAAAAAATGGTTGGCTCAAAAACTTTTCTAT
>MDSV01002986.1_pt1 | contig 12028 bp, 6 predicted proteins | sample 810851 | NCBI WGS metagenome assembly MDSV01 (sample SAMN05326640, study PRJNA326480) | marine metagenome | isolation source: seawater | place: Atlantic Ocean: North East | collected 2012 | reverse complement strand
AGAACAGGTGGAGATATATTATTTATAGAAAGTTCTAAGACGAATGGAAAAGGAAAATTAACTTTGACAGGTAATTTGGGTGATGTCATGAAAGAATCTGCAGTTATTGCATTAGAATATTTAAAAGCAAATGGTTCTAATTTTGGAATTAAACAAAGTGAGATTGAGCAGAGTAATTTCCATATCCATGTTCCTGAAGGAGCGACCCCAAAGGATGGTCCTTCGGCTGGAGTTTCTATGATCACAGCATTAGCATCTTCTTTAACCGGTAAAAATGTGAAAAAATATTTGGCAATGACTGGGGAAATAACTCTTAGAGGAGAAGTATTAGCAATAGGCGGAGTTAAAGAAAAAATATTAGCTGCGAAAAGAGCAGGAATCAAATTTATTCTTCTTCCAGATACAAATAAAAAAGATGTAAATGAGATTAAGACCGATTATTTGAAAGGACTATCTTTTAAATATGTTAAAAGAATGGAAGATGTAATAAAATATGCACTAGTTTAGAATTTATTGGATATTCAACAAAAAGTGTTAATAAGTAACTCTGTTAAAAATATTTTTTTTTCCTTAATAAACTAATTTTAGTCATATTAATATAATTATGGCTGAAGTTAAAGTTCAATATACTGAAGATAATATCCGATCTTTAGATTGGAAGGAGCATATTAGAATGCGCCCTGGCATGTATATTGGAAAATTAGGTGATGGATCATCCTCTGACGACGGTATATATGTTCTTGTAAAAGAAATAGTCGATAATTCTATTGATGAATTTGTGATGGGAAATGGCAAAAAAATCCTTGTGAATATAAGTGATGACTTGGTTGAGGTAAGAGATTTTGGCAGAGGAATTCCACTAGGAAAAGTAAAAGATGTAGTATCTAAAATGAATACAGGTGGCAAGTATGATTCAAGAGCATTTAAAAAATCGGTAGGATTAAATGGCGTAGGAACAAAAGCAGTAAATGCTCTTTCTGTTGATTTTTCTGTAGAATCTATTAGAGATGGCGATCTTAAAAAAGTAACTTTTAATAGAGGACTAGTTACTGACGATTATCCTTTGGAGAAAACCAACTTAGAAAATGGAACAAGAATACTTTTTAAACCAGATAATGATATTTTCAAAAAATTTAAGTTTAGAGATGTCTATTTAGAAAAAATGTTTTGGAATTACTGTTATTTAAACAGGGATTTAACAATTAACTATAATGGGGCTAAGTTTCTTTCTAAAAATGGCTTAAAAGACCTCTTAGAAGCCAATATGGACGGTTCGCCACTATATCCAATTATACATTTGGAAGGTGAAGACATAGAAGTTTCTTTTACCCATTCAAGAGGTTATGGTGAAGACTATTCTTCTTTTGTTAATGGGCAACACACTACTCAGGGAGGAACCCACCAAAGTGCTTTCAGAGAAGCTATAGCAAAAGTAATTAAAGATTTTTTTAATAAATATGAACCAGTTGATATACGTCAAGGAATTGTAGCCGCAGTTAGTATAAAAGTAATTGAACCTGTATTTGAATCACAAACTAAAACCAAGCTGGGTTCTACGGAAATTGAACCCAATGGAAAGTCTGTAAGAGGGTTTGTGATGGATTTTTTAAAAGAGAAACTAGATAACTTTCTTCATAAAAACCCTGAAGTTGTCCAGCAAATGGAGTTCAAAATAAAACAATCCGAAAAGGAACGTAAAGAGCTAACAGGAATCAGAAAACTGGCACGAGAAAGAGCCAAAAAAGTAAGTTTACATAATAAAAAATTAAGAGATTGTAAGATTCATTTTAATGATTTTAAAAATGAACGTAGGGAAGAGACCTCTATATTTATTACAGAAGGAGATTCTGCTAGTGGATCAATTACTAAATGTAGAGATGTTAAAACCCAAGCAGTATTTAGTCTAAGGGGAAAGCCGCTTAATTCATTTGGTTTATCTAAAAAAATAGTATATGAGAATGAAGAGTTTAATCTAATTCAAGCTGCATTAAACATTGAAGAAGATATGGACTCTTTGAGATATAATAAAATCATTATTGCCACAGATGCAGATGTGGATGGAATGCATATAAGATTATTATTATTGACATTTTTCCTTAGGTTTTTTCCCGATCTAGTTAAAAAAAATCATGTATTTATATTACAAACTCCTTTATTCAGAGTGAGAAATAAAAAAGAAACAAGGTATTGTTATTCAGAAGACGAAAGAAAGGAAGCCATAAATTCTCTAGGTAAAAATCCTGAAATTACTAGGTTTAAAGGATTAGGTGAAATCTCACCTGATGAATTTCAACATTTTATTGGCGAAGATATTAGATTGGAACCTGTATTGATGTCCAAAAATAAATCTATCGAAGATATTCTTAATTTTTACATGGGAAAAAATACACCTGAAAGACAAGGTTTTATTATAGACAACTTAAAGGTAGAAGAAGATTATTTTGAAGAGGAAAATTACATGTAATGGATGAACTAAATTCAGAAATAAATAAAGATTCTCACAATAAAGATAATATCACCTATTTATCTGGTCTATATAAAGAATGGTTTCTTGATTACGCGTCTTATGTTATACTTGAAAGAGCAGTTCCAGCATTAGAAGATGGATTAAAACCTGTTCAGCGTAGAATTTTACATTCTATGAAAGAATTGGATGATGGTAGGTATAATAAAGTAGCTAATATTATTGGAAATACTATGAAGTACCATCCTCATGGAGACGCCTCTATAGGTGATGCAATGGTTCAAATAGGCCAAAAAGATTTATTGATAGATTGTCAAGGTAACTGGGGAAATCTTTTAACCGGAGATGGTGCTGCAGCACCTAGATATATAGAAGCAAGAGTTACCAAGTTTGCAAATCATATTCTATATAATCCAAAGACTACTAACTGGTTAAGTTCATATGACGGCAGAAACAAAGAACCCCAATATTTACCTGTTAAATTTCCTATATTGCTAAATCACGGTGCTGAAGGAATTGCTGTTGGACTGGCATGTAAAATATTACCACATAATTTTATTGAGCTTATAGATGCGTCCATAAATGTATTGAAAGGTAAAAAAATTGAATTACTTCCTGATTTTCCTAATGGAGGATTAGCAGATTTCACACAATACAACGATGGGCTAAGAGGAGGGAAGGTAAGAGTTAGAGCATCTATTCAGAAGATTAATAATAAAACCCTAATTATCAATCAAATACCATTTGGAACTACTACAGATTCTTTAATTGATTCTATAGTTAGAGCTACTGAAAAAAATAAGATAAAAATTAAAAAAATTGAAGATAATACTTCTGCAGTAGCAGAAATTATTATTCATCTCCCTAGTGGTGTATCCCCAGATAAAATGATAGATGCTTTATATGCTTTTACCAACTGTGAAATGTCAATTTCACCTAATTCTTGCGTAATTGAAGGAAATAAGCCTGTTTTTATTGGAGTTTCAGAGATTTTAAAAAAATCTGTTGATAGAACCGTAGATTTATTAAAATTAGAGTTAGAAATTAAACTTCAAGAACTTGAGAATCAATGGCACTGGTTGTCTCTGGAAAGAATTTTTATAGAAAATAAAATATATAGAGATATAGAAGAGGAAGAAACCTGGGAAGGAGTATTATCAGCTATTAAAAATGGTTTAAAACCGTTTCTTAAGAATTTAAAGAAAAAAATCAGTGAGGATGATATTATAAAATTAACTGAAATAAAAATAAAAAGAATTTCTAAGTTCGATAGTTCCAAAGCAGTTGATAATCTTTTAAAAATTGAAGATCTTATAAAAGATGTTCAAAGTAATCTTTCTAACCTAATAGAATATTCTATTTCATATTATAAAGATGTTAAAGAAAAATATAGTCAAGGAAAAGAAAGAAAAACTGAAATTCGAGTATTCGATAATATTACTGCAAGAAAAGTGATAGTATCTAACAAGAAACTTTATGTAAATAAAGAAGAAGGTTTTATTGGATGGTCTTTAAGAAAAGATGAATTTATTGAAGATTGTTCTGATTTAGACGATATTATTATATTTTTTGGTAATGGTAAAATGATAATTACCAGAATTGCAGATAAGAAATTTGTTGGCAAGGGAATTATTCATGCAGCAGTTTGGAAAAAAGGGGATAATAGAACAATATACCACTTAATATATCAAGCAGGTAAATTGGCACCATCTTATATGAAACGTTTTGCTGTTAGTTCAATTACTAGAGATAGAGAATACGACATAGTTGGAAATGCTAAAGAACCAAAAATTCATTATTTTTCTGTTAATCCAAACGGAAGAAGAGAAACAGTATTAATAAAATTAAGAGCAAGACCAAAGTTAAAAAAGTTAAAAATTAACTTAGATTTTGGAAATTTGATTATAAAAGGAAGGGCTAGTAAAGGAAACCTAGTCACTAAAAATTTTATTTCAAAAGTAGAACAAAGAGATGTTGGTGGTTCCACACTTGCTGCTAGACAGATTTGGTGGGATGAAGTAGTGGCCAGATTAAATAATGAACAAAGAGGTAAATTGTTAGGGAGTTTTAAAGGAGATGACAAAATTTTAACAATATACAAATCAGGAAATTATCTTATTAGTGGTTTTGAATTATCCAATAAATTTGATGATGATCTTATACATATTGAAAAATGGTTTCCTCAAAGACCCGTTTCTTGTATATATTGGAATCCTATAAAGGAATTGTATTTTGTTAAAAGATTTTTAATCGATATAACTACTAAAAAATACAACTTTATTGACCAAAATTGTGAACTTACACTGATAAGTGTGGATTACCAGCCAAAAGTTAAAATATCCTTTAATAAGAGATTAAAAGAAACCAAAGACCTCAAAGATAAAATTGTTAGTATCAACAAAATTGTGGATGTCAAAGGAGATAAAGCCAAGGGAAATCAACTAACGAAATTTAAAGTTAAGGAAATAATATTGATGGATGTACAAGAAGGAGAAGATTGGCCTGTGGAAGAAAATCCATTAAATCAAAATCAAATTGATGAATCAACTGAAAATATTCCTAAGGAAGACCATTTAAATGATAAGTTAGAGGATAATAAACCAAATGATGTCCCAAAAACTAAAGTTTCTCTAAAAACTAAAAAACAAATTAATATTGATACTAATTCTGAGAGTCCTGTTGAGCTAGAATGGGATCTAAACAATAATGAGGATAAAGATGAAGATGGGCAAATGAAAATATTTTAATGAAAAATTTTTTATTATTTATATTGCTTGTACCAGCTATTATTTTTTCTCAAGATTCTTCCTATGTAATTAATGAAAATGATTCTATTAATTATTTTCATGAATCAGAAAGAAATTATATTGGTATAAATCTTTCTCCTATGGTTGCAGGATTGTTAACTAATCAAACCAGTCATAATATAAAGATTAGTACTATTTATAAGAGAAATTTTGGCGATCATAATATGAGATTTAGTTTAAATTATTTACAAAATGTAAGTAATTCAAATTTTGATTTTAATATGCCTGTTCTTACAACAGATACATCAATATTTTATAGATATTTTAATTCAGATTATGAGTATTATGATTTTAGATTTGGCTTTGAAGAATTAAGAAGTTACTCTACAACTAGAGTACATATTGGAATAGATTTACTTATAGGTTACGGACAACAAAAATCTAATTATTTTCATAATGTTTATGAATTAGATTCTTCAGGTTATTATTTGTCTTCTTCAAACTATGAAAATCATACCTTAATAAAAACAGAAGGTCAAAGGGTAACCAATTACTTTACTACAGGGATTGATGTTTCGTTTGGTATGGATATTTTTTTAAGTGAATCATTTTTATTAACTATTCAATTAACTCCTCAATTTAACTATTATCTACATTCAAAAGATAAATTAATAGACGATCCATTAAATGAATATGTTCAATTCGGAAATTTTGCAGATTTTAAATTGGGCTATTTAGATGTACAGCTTATTTATAAGTTTTAATCTTCATGCTCTATCAAATTTTTGGGCATTGCATTAATAATTTCATTGCTCGCATATTTTTCATATTTTTTAAAGTTCTCATTGAATTTATCAGCTAAAAAACATGCTTTTTTAACATATTGTTCTTTGTTTTTCCAAGTATTTATAGGATTAAGGATAGAGCTTGGTATTTGAGGGCATAAAACAGGCATATTTAACCCAAATATTGGATGTTTTTCATATTCTACGTTATCTAAATCATTATTTAATGCAGCCATTATCATAGCTCTAGTATGAGAAAGTTTCATTCTTTCACCTACTCCATACGGTCCTTTAGTCCATCCAGTATTTACTAGCCACACGTTAACATCTGAAGATTCCATTTTATTACCTAGCATTTCTGCATATTTAATTGGATGTAAGGGTAGGAAAGGTGACCCAAAACATGCTGAAAAAGTAACTACAGGTTCAATAATGCCATCTTCAGTTCCAGCAACTTTTGCGGTGTAACCTGAAATAAAGTGATACATAGCTTGACCTTTATTAAGTTTTGATATTGGTGGTAATACTCCAAATGCATCTGCAGTCAATAGAAAAATATTTTTTATATTATCTCCTTTATAACCTTTGGCAATATTCTTTATGTGAGTCAAAGGATAACTTACTCTGGTGTTTTCTGTGATAGACCCATTAGTGAAGTCTACAATATGTGAATTATTTTTAAATACTACATTTTCCAGAATTGCTCCTTCTTTTATAGCGTCCCAAATTTCTGGTTCTTTTTGTTTTGATAAATCAATACATTTTGCATAACACCCACCTTCAAAATTGAAAATAGTATTTTCTGACCAACCATGTTCATCGTCTCCAATTAAAAACCTATCAGGATCCGCTGATAATGTGGTTTTTCCGGTTCCTGAAAGACCAAAAAACACTGCAGTATCTCCTTTTTTTCCAATATTTGCAGAGCAGTGCATAGAAAGTGTATTTTGAGAACGGGGTAATATATAGTTTAAAACTGAAAAAATTCCTTTTTTTATTTCTCCAGTATATCCAGTTCCTCCTATTAAAATTATTTTTTTTGAAAAATTAATAATAGAAAAATTAGCTTGTCTAGTTCCATCTGATTCCGGATTAGCTTGAAAACCAGGGATGTTTATAATATGCCACTGAGGAACAAAAGATTTAATTTCTTCTTCCTTTAAATCATTAAACATATTACTTACAAAGTGGTTGGACCATGGATATTCATTAATTACTCTAATTTTAAGTTGGAATTTTTTTAAGGAACAAGCATATACATCTCTTACATAAATTTCTTTATGTTTTAAATAGTTCATAGCCTTTTGGTAGAGTTTATTAAAATCCGATGTATCGAATGGAATATTCACTTCTCCCCACCAGACAGTGTCTTTAGTAACATTATCTTTAACGATAAATCTATCTTTTGGTGATCTTCCAGTAAACTTACCAGTTTTTACACAAAGTGCTCCAGATGAAGCTAAAATACCCATACCATTATTAATGGTTATTTTAGTAAGTTCTTTTGTGGTTAGATTCCAGTGTACACTAGAAATATTTTTAATACCTAGATTTGATAAATCATTAAAATCCGGTAGTTTTCCACTTATTTTCATCTTTAGAAATTAAATTTTTTTAAATATAAATACACTTTACGTTTTAATGACATTAATTAATTTTAGATATAAACAAACTGCTAACAACTCATATAATCTTTAAAAAAATTAAAATAATTATATGGAATTTTAACTATGACAACATTAAATAATTTTAGAACTCAAGTAAATACAAGTATTTCTATAAACAAAATTTCACATGCTAATCATATCGTTTTTATGGGATCTTGTTTTAGTGATTCTATGATGAAATATTTTTCTAATTTTTGTTTTTCAGTATCTAGTCCTTATGGTACAATTTATAATCCAATCACATTATCTCAAAATATCAAAAGAGCTATGACAGAAAATATGTTTTCAGAATCGGAATTGTTGCAAAATGAAGAATTTTTCCTTAGTTGGTTTCACTCTGGAAAATATTTTAATAAATCTAAAGATCTACTTTTAAATACTATTAACCAACAACAAGTAAAATTGGCAGAACTTATTAAAAAAAATGCTAAATTATTCGTAACATTTGGTACATCAAAAGTTTATGAATTTCTTGAAAATAATCAAATTGTAGCTAATTGTCATAAACAACCTAATAGTAAATTTAAAAATAGAAGATTAGAAATTTCAGAAATTGTTAAAAGCTGGCGTTCAATACTTAATCAAATTAATAATACTGTAATATTTACAATTAGCCCAGTAAGACATTTAAAAGATGGTTTTATTGATAACAACAAAAGTAAGGCAACTTTATTTCTAGCTATAGATCAACTTTGTAAAGAATTTGATCATGTTCATTATTTTCCAAGTTTTGAAATTTTAATTGATGAATTAAGAGATTATCGATTTTATGCTTCTGATTGGATTCATCCATCCAATGAAGCAACTGATTACATATGGAATAAACTTTCTGAACAAATATTCTCAAAGGATACTTCTTTGTTAATTAAAAAAATTGAGAAAATTCGAAATGATTTAAGTCATCAACCAAAATTTGGGATGACCAAAGCTTATATCAACTTTATCAGTGAAACTCTTGAAAAAATAAATAATATCAAAAATCAAACTAAAAATTATGATTGGTCTAATGAAATTAGCCAAATAAACGCCATTCTTAATAAATAAACCTACCTAAATTTTTTTTACAATAATTAAAATCTAAATTGGATAAAATATTCTTTTTATATGGATATATAGCATCATGAACCAAAATAAATTTTGATCGGATTTATAAGAATTATAGCTTGTATTAATCTATAAATTTATTCCAAGAATAAGGGAAAATCATTAAAAGAAACTAAACGACTTTGAGATATTTAATATCCAAATATTTCTTCCAAAGATAATTCCTTAAGATCTCCCATTTTTTTAAGTACCTGCATATCTATTAAATCTCTATTTCCTATTACTAGATAGGTATACTTATTTCCTTTTACCTTATCATTAAAGAATTCTTTAATGTCTTCCAGCTCTAAATTTTTAATTTCTGGATAAATCTTTTCGTTTATATCGTATTCTCTTCCCATTTGTTTAGAAGATAAATACTTCCAAAATAAAGAAGCTCGTTTGGTTCTTGAAGTTTCAATTTTCTTTAATGCTGCAATTTTGGCGGACTGAAATTGATCCTCTACTTCTGGCATATTGTTCATAAGATCAATCATGGCTAGTTTTGCATCTTCAAGTTTGTCTACTTGGGTACCGACATAAGCTCTTACATAATGAGATTTATTTAATTTACCTGGACTTGTAAAAACAGAGTAAGCAGAGTAGGCTAATGCTTTAGATTCTCTTATTTCTTGAAATATGATGGAGGATAGGCCAGAACCAAAGTATTCATTAAAAACTCTACTAGTAGCTAAAATGTTTTCATTATATAGACCTGCATTTGAAAGCATCATTAATTCAGACTGTACCATATCGTAATTGACAAAATATACTTTATTGCTATCCATGGATAGTTCTTTAAAATTTTTAGGTTTTTTAATAGCTTTAAGTACATTAGGAGTTTGATGATATTTACTAAGTAAAGATTTAACTTCATCAACTTCTTTTCTTCCGTAATAATAAATATAATGTTGGTAGGATGTTAAATCTTTTATTTTAGCTACCAAATCATTAGGATCCAAATTATTTAACTCTTCTTTATTTAGCTTATGCTTAATAGGAGAGTCTTCACCGTATTGTCCATAATTAAGAAGTCCTCCATATAAAATAGATCTTTTACTTAATTTAGCATCTTCTCTTTCTTTTAATTTATCTAGAATTGTATTTTCTAGTGCCATTTTGTCTGATTGAACATGAGCTAAAATATGTTCAAAAAGTTGAATTCCTTCTTCAATAGATTCATCTAAGCCAGAAAGGGTTACATAAACTCTTTCTTGAGCAGCATAAACGTCATAATTTAAACCTAATTTAAATAATTCCAACTGCAATTCATTAGCAGAATATTTATCTGTACCTAAATACTCTAAATATTCTACTGCTATAGCCATTTCTTTGTCACTAAAGGATCCCATTTCTAGAATATAATTCAAACTAAAAGTTTCATTACTTTTATTTTTTACATAATAAAGATGAACTCCCGAATCTAAAGAATCTTTGATAATTTCTTTAGAGTAATCATCATAAATTGGATTAAGCCTCGAAGAAACATTTGAATAAAAGTTTTTAGCAAATAAAGAAGCTGTGTCTCTGTTTAATTGAACTTGAGTGATTTCAGGTTTTTCTACTTTTGGACTATTTCTTTCGCCATTTTCTTTATAAACAACTACGTAATTATTTTTAAAATATTTATTTGCGAAGTCAACAATATCCTGTTTGGATACTTTATTTAATTTTTCTTTAGTATTTACAATATCAGACCATTTTTGACCCAGAATAAAAGCATCAGTCATTATGCTTGCTCTTACTCTATTGTAAAGAAGGCCTTCTTGTTCTCTAAGTTTAAAATTTTTAATAACAGCTTTAAGCATCCAGTCTTCAAAATCTCCTGATTTTATCTTTTCTATTTCTGCTAATAACAAATCTTTTACTTCATCTAATGACTGTCCCTCTCTTGGAACACCTTCTAACTCAAACACAGAATAATCTTTCATAACATCTCCATAACAGTAAGCATCGAGTACTTTTTGACCCTTAATTAAATTTAAATCAATCAAACCAGCCTGACCATTATTTAATAAACCATCAAAAAGATCTAGCATATAGATATCATCACAATTAATTCCCGGCAATCTATATCCTATATTGATCCATGCAGTATTGGTTCCGGTGACTGTTACAAATTCTGGTTCGATTATATCATCTTCTTCAGCAGCTTCAAAAATTGGAATATCTTTAGCTTTTAATGATCCAAAATATTGCCTAATTAAATCTACCGATTTATCAGGATCGATGTCGCCAGAAAGTATTATTGCCATATTATTAGGAACATACCAATCATTAAAATATTGATGTATTTTCTCCATTGACGGGTTTTTTAAATGTTCTCCAGTTCCTATTGTTGTTTGAGTACCATAAGTATGTTTTTTAAATAGTTTTGCACTCAATGCCTCGTAGGCAAGCCTGTAATCATTATCTTGTCCTCTGTTAAATTCTTCATAAACTGCTTCCAGCTCAGTATGAAAGAGTCTTAATACTAATTCACTAAATCTTTCAGCTTCAATTGATAGCCATTTCTCAAATTCATTTGATGGAATTTCATTGATGTATACGGTTCTTTCACTAGAAGTATAGGCATTGGTGCCTTTTGCTCCTATTGAACTGATCATTTTGTCGTATTCGTTTGGTACTGCATATTGTGCAGCTAAACCAGATAAACTGTCAATTTTTCTATATATAGCTTTTCTTTTATTTTCATCGTTTGTATTTCTTCTTAATTCATAGAGATTAGAAATTTCAGTTAGAATAACTTTTTCTTTTTCCCAGTTGATTGTAGCAATTTTTGAAGTTCCTTTAAATAGCATATGTTCTAAATAGTGTGCTAGTCCTGTAGCATCTGAAGGATCTTGTTTACTACCAGTATTTACTGCAATATTGGTTTGAATTCTAGGTTCATCCTTATTAATTGACATATAAATTTTTAAGCCATTTTCTAGAGTATAAATTAATGTATTGGTAATGTCATTTTCAACAGTTTCGTAACTGTATTTATAACTAATCTTAGAATTATTGGAGTTGGAATCATTACATGAATAAATTAGAGAAAGACCAATTAATAAGGTGAAAAATTTAATTTTCATATTGAGTAGTTTTTGAGTTTAGAAATTAAAAAGTAATTCAATGTAGTAGATTTAATTGAAATTCCTTCAAAGATTTTAGTGTTTTAAATGATTGTTTAGCCCAATCAGGATTTGAATTCTGATCTGGAATAACAATTGTTCTCATTTTTGCATTAAGTCCAGCCAACATACCGGATTTGGAGTCTTCTAAAACCAAGCAGTTTTT
>MDSV01191139.1_pt1 | contig 12029 bp, 12 predicted proteins | sample 810851 | NCBI WGS metagenome assembly MDSV01 (sample SAMN05326640, study PRJNA326480) | marine metagenome | isolation source: seawater | place: Atlantic Ocean: North East | collected 2012 | reverse complement strand
TTATATCGGCGAGTTTAAAATAGGAGAGTAAAACGTAACCATCATGAGATTCTGAGATAATTTTTTTAAAAGTATTCTCAGCTTTTTTATATTTTTTATCTCTTATCTCTTGTAATCCTTGTAAATATAAATTTGAGATTTTGATTTGCTTTTGTAAATTGTAATACTCTACATATTTAAAAGTCAGTAGAGATATAATCAAAATAGTAAAAAATGCAATTATTACTTTTTTATATTTTTGCCAAATTTGTTTGTATTGATCTTTTCTAAGATCCTCTGAAACTTCATCAAAAATATCAGCCATTTTATATCCTAGCAAAAATAAGTGTTAAATACTTGATAAATTCATCATAGATTCTTAAGATACTTATATGTGGAAGTATTAAATTATGCAACTAATTAAATCAAAAGCCATTAATTATAACGATAAAGACAAAGTATTTTTTTCAAAAAAAGAATTACAAATAATTCTACAATTATACAGTAAACAAGTTTCTTGTGGAACATGTAGAGATTATTCAATAGATAACATTAAAAAAAAAGCTGTGTTTTCTTTTTTTAAAAGTACTTTTGATAAACCATTATTTCAAATAGAAAAAAAAAAAGATGCAAAGAATGTTCTTTCATTTCAATTCAATCTAACTTACAAACAGAAAATTATAGAAACTAATGTATCAATCACAAAAATTTTAAGAAGATTAGACAAAAGGTTTGAATTTTTTAACAAAAATAAAAAAGGATAAAAATGGATAGAATTACTTTAAAAAAAATTGAAGTTTTTTTTAGGAATAAGTTTAAAAATAAAAACATTAAATTAGAAGGAAGAGCAAATAAAGACGATTCAGCTGAAGTCTTGATTAATGATGAGTTTATAGGCGTAATTTTTGAGGATAATGAGGATGGTGAAACTTGTTATCAATTCAATATGACTATTTTAAAGGAAGACTTTGAAGAATAATATTACCTACTAATAATAGTAAAAAAATCTTTACTTATATCCTTTAAGATACTTATATCAATATCGTACTTGTAGAAAAAATAAGAAATACCTGCTACAAAAAGTAAGAAAATAAAAAACTTTAATCCTGTTTTACTTTGTTCAGGTGCTTTTTTATGATCACTTTGTTGCATTAATTGAAGCTTTAATGTTGTTTCTAGTTTTTCAACCCTCTGAGTTAATTCTAAAATAACTTCAACTGATTCATTAAATTTACTTGCAAGTAAATTAAAAGCCTTTTCATTAGCTTGGGCTACTTCATTTAAATTTTTCTTATAATCAAAATTATCTGGACTAATTTTATTTTCAGAAGAGGTATTATTTTTGTTAGTTAGAGTAGTTTCATTTTTATCTTTATTCTCATCACTATCAACAACCTGTTCAGTTTTTTTGATAGAATGAGTTTGATTAGGTTTTTCATTATCATTTTTTTCATCTGATATTTGTTCTACCTCACCAAAATTTTTTTGTCTCATTAATAAAATTTTGCTTTTTAAATCTTGATCATCATTCATAACTTTTGCCTTAATATAATTTACGACAAATTTAAAAAATTATTTTGTTATTCTTAAATTTATGTCCTTCTTTTACTAACAAATATTTTTTTCTTTCAATTCCACCTTTAGCACTATAACCACCTAAAGTTCCATCTTTTCTAATTACCCTATGACATGGAATTTTAGGAACATAGGGATTTTTTCCACAAGCACTCGCAACAGCTCTAATACTTAATGGGCAATTAATTTTTAAAGCTAACTGTTCGTAAGTCAATACTTTCCCTTTCGGTATTTTAGCAATTTCATTCCAAACTAATCTTTGGAATTCAGTACCAATACTAAAATGATACTTGTTAACGTCTGTTTCAATTAGCGTGCCAAAATTTGAATTATTTTTCATAAACTAAAAAAGGTTGAAATTGAAATTTTTTGATACTCTGTGAACTAATAATATTGAAATAAAAGTTACAGCCAAACAAATGGAAATTGTCACCCAAAAACCAAATTTATTAAGACAAAATGGAAAAATTAAAAACATTGGAATTGTTGGTATCAAATAAATTAAAGTATAAACCATATGATTTGAAATTTTATTATAAGATACATTTTCGTAATTCATCCAAAATAATATCAAGAATGTAGTTAAGGGCAATGCGGCAATCAATCCACCGGCCCTATCATTAACTTTAGCAATTTCAGTTACTAAAACTAATATACCAGCAGTAATTAAAATTTTTAAAAAAATAAATAACATAAAATCATTAAAAATTAATCCAGTTAATATCTATTTTATATTCATATAAAAATTTAACAAGAGCATTAAATTTCATTTTTACCGTTCTATCATTTACAAAAGGATGTAAATATATGTTTTTTGTTTTTTTAAAGCTTGTATCAAAAAATAATTTAACTCCATTTTTTTTTCCATTTAACATACAAAATGGTGAGACTGCACCTGGAAAAACTCCTAAATTTTCAAACAGTCTTTGAGGAGAACCAAATGATAAACGAGTTGCAGATATTAAATGATTTAATTGTTTCAGATCTATGATTTTATCTTGATCAAATACAAATAAGTAATTATTTTTTTTCTTATCTCTTAAATAAAGATTTTTTATGTGACAATTTAATTCATTATTTTCATATTGTGATTCATAGAAGATTTTAGATTCCTTTACTGTATACAATGGTTTATGTGAATATAAATCGAATTCAATTTCACAATCATTTAATAATTTTACCAAATCATCTGAAGAGATTGGTAGTTTATCTTGATTATTAAATGTTGCATCTTCCATTAATCATTTCATAACATACATCATTTTTTTGATCAAACTTACCTATTCTAACAACTTAAGAAAAACGCTACTTGAGGCATTTGCTTGAGCTAGCATTGCAGTTGCTACCTGAGTAATGATTTGTGATCGAGTCAATTTAGAACTTTCCATAGCTATATCTACATCAACTATCTTACCTAATCTAGTTTTAGACGTCGTTTCAATGTTTGTAAGATTATTGATTCGATGATCAATAATATTTTCACTTGCCGCAATACTAGAACGTGTATTTGCTATAGTATCAATAGCAGTATCTATTGAAGTAATTGCAGAAGATGCATTACTGGTTGATGACATTGAAATTGATGATCCGGATGCAGGCGTACTGGTTGATCCCTGAGCTGTAAATCCAATTTCAGAAACATTGTCTCCTGAAATCTTAATCACATCTCCTTCAGTATGAGTAAGTGAAATTCGACCTTTAAATGTTACTGATGCAGCACGAGATATTGTGTTATCAGTTGCATCAGTATGAGACGCAAACAAATGAGTTGCTGTACCTGAATGATTTAGAACTATATCTGCCCCACTTGAGCTAGTAATTTCTAATGCACCAGCTGAATTCGCGGCAGATCTTATATCACCAATAGATGCATTGTTAATTGCTGTTATAACATCTCCGATTCCAGTTACACTCGAAAAGTCGACTGTATTCCCATTTATAGATACTTGTGACGCGCTTGGTACATTTGAGAAGTTTAATTCAACTGTAACTAAATTTGATCCAGACGCTGTCACATTTGTTGAAGATGTAATTGCATTAATTGCTTCTGCTTTTGCAGCTGCAGAAGAACTTGTAGAAGCACCTACGTCAAAATCATTAATTTGAATGTCGTGAGATGCAGTAAGTGCATTTGTTGAAACTAATCCTGATGTTGAAACTGTAGAGGTATCAACCTCATTAAATCCAAAATTAGCCAAATCAGATATATTACCTGTATTTGAGGCATAACCATTATTTTTAGTCATTGGTTCTATTTTTACAAAGGTTTCATCAATATTAGCTAATTTTAAATACCCTAAGTATGTACCTGCTGTAAAACCCGCGTCAGTTGGAGCATTTCCAGCTATTACGATATCATTTCCTGTTGTATTTGATAAAGTTACAGAACTATCACTGTTTAGTTCTGCTGTAACACCTGAGACAGCCTGATTAATTTCAGTAACAAGGTTCTCCATTGTAGTTTGAACTGAAACGGAATCTCCATTAATGGTGAACGTATTAGACATACTTAATGTAGATTTAGAAGCCGATGTTAATTTGTTAAATGCAGTTGCAACTGCTCCATGAGTATTAGAATTAGCGTTAATTGCTGTTTCTAAACCTGCAGCTGTGTTATTTCCTGATGTTAGATCTGAATTCAAAGTTGAAGCTAGAGCATTGTGTCCATTTATTTTAATCTCATTAACTGCAAGATTTGAACTACTATAATCTACACTCGCAACTCTGCCGCTAGTGAACTCTTTTACGCCTGAAATTGAAGATAAACTCAATGCTGAACTGTCAGAATCTTTAAGACTAATTGAAAGCAGACTATCTTTGTCTTCTCCAATCATAAAAGAAACCGTAGAAGTACTTCCATCTAAGAGTATCAAATCATTAAATTTAATTGTTTTTGTGATATTATCAACCTCAGTTAAATAAGCATCAACCTCAGTTTGTAAACTAGTTCTATCACCTGAAGTTAGAGTAGTTGAACTTGCCTGAACTGCAATTTCTCGAATTCTACTTAAAATACTATTTATTTCACTTAGGCCTGAGTCAGCTACCTGAGTAAGTGATTTTGCTGAAGACGCATTTTGTAAAGCTTCAGAAATACTTCCAATTTTAGCGTTCAACCTCGAAATCGTTCCTATATTTCCAGGATCATCTGAAGCTTTATTTATTCTTTTTCCGGATGACAGCTTGACGGACGAATCTTCTGTTTTTTTTAAATTTGAAATTAAATTTTTTTGGATGATAGACGTAGTTCTATCGTGATGTCCAACTATAAACATATTGCCCCCACAAATTTAGTTTAAGAGTTACAAAATTATCTACGACGCAAAATGAAAATTGTTTAATTTTTTTTTATTTTTTTTTGTATGCTGCAAAACATTCTAGGGAATGCCTTGATTCTTTTTTTAAATTAGAAAGATTTTCGTTTATAGCATTTACATGATTTAAGTTTTTTTCATATATTTTAGTTAGATCATTTTTGAAATTCATAGCATGATCAGGATTTATGCTTTTAATGATATTTTGTCTTAAAAGATCAAGTTGAAGAATATCATTATAGTTTCCTAAACTTATATTATCAGAGATACGTATTGATAAATTTTCCAATTCTTCTAATTTTAATTTAAATTCTTTAGACACTTTGAGTCTTCCCAGGACTAATGTTTAACCAACCCTCAAGAATTTCTTTTAAAGCTTCAATAGCCTTGATTAAGCCTGTTTTTGTTTTTTTTAAAAGAGAATTAATTATTTGGATTCTACAAAATTCATATAATTGAAAAAGATTTCTAGAAATTTCAGGCGTCTTATCAAAGTCTAAAGATACTTGAAGGCTATAGATAATTGTAAGTGCTTTAGAAGCATTTTTTGATTTAAATGCAGCTAATTCTTTTTTGGACATTTTTTTCTGAACTTCTGCTTCTTCTAACGATTCATCTACTAAATTTATGCAATTATGTATATTTTTCATTGATTTTAATAAATTTTCCATTAAAAACCTAACAATCTCATGAGGTGTTTTAACAGAATTGCTACTCTGTTGAGATTTTTTATAAAGATTTATATTAAAGTCATTATTCATTTTCTAAATTATATTTACTAATTAACAATTTTATTCTATTTTAGAAATATGCAACCGATTAATTCATATAGCAATGTTCATAGCATTCAACCTATTGCTAACGCAAACGGGACATATTCCAATACCTATTCTGCAAACAGTATGCCAATTAATTCTCAAATAAATTTTGTTGATCAATCGTCAAATATATATAGGAGAAATAATAACCTGGTTCCAGACTATATGAAAAAAGTCTATTCCCCAAGTCTTGGACCATCAAGTGGGTCAACTACAGAGAGTTTTCTTAAGGCAAAATCAATTAATTCGTCAAATTTCCGACATAATGAGAAAGCAACACGATACCAAATGACAAGTGAAATTAATTTAAAACTCTATAAAATGCAGAAAAACATAGACCTATATATATAATTTAAAAAACTATTATTTTTTGGCATGACAATTGCAGAATACCCGATGCAATTAAGGAGTTTAATATGCCAACAGTTAATTCTAATATAGCTGCAAAATATGCTTTGAACAATCTGAACAAGACAGATCGTGATTTAACGACTGCTATGGAAAGGTTGTCATCGGGTAAAAGAATAAATCACGCTGGAGATGATGCGGCAGGGGCAGCCATATCTGACAGAATGACTTCACAAATTAAAGGTTTGGAGCAGTCTGCTAGAAATGCAGCTGACGTTATTTCTATGGCTCAAGTCACAGAAGGAGCTTTAGATGAAACATCCTCAATTTTACAAAGAGTTAGAATGTTAGCAATTCAATCTGCTACTGACTCATACAATGCAGAAGAAAGAAGTTATCTTAACACAGAAGTTCAACAGTTATTAGCTGAACATGATCGTGTGACTAGAGATACTACTTTTAATGAGATTGCAGTTTTAGATGGCACATTTGCGGATAGAAGATTTCAAATTGGTGTTCATGAAAGAGAATTTGCAACTCTTTCAATTTCTTCTATGAGATTGGATGCTTTAGGTGCTTTTAAAGTTACATCTGACACAACAGACGGCGAATATGGTACTGCTAATACAAGCGGGACTAATAGCGCAAGCACTGCAAACAACTTGGCGTTAAATGCCTTAGCTACTGATACAGTAAGTAATGCAAACTTAGTACAGGCAGAAGATATTACAATTCATGGAATTCTTGGGAGTAAGACACTTACTACTACAGCAGGATCAACAATTAGGGATGTGGCAACTTTAGTTAATAATGCTTTTGAAACAACTGGAGTAAATGCATTAGCGTCAACTCAATTGAAGATTGAGGCTAAAGCTTTTGGTTCAGAAAATACTGGTCAAAATAGTGTAGCATTTACAATTCAAGGTAAAAATGCCACAGCAACAGCAGTTTCTGGAAATATTACTTTTGGTGCAACAACAGGCACATCTAACTTATCTGCTTTGAGGGATGCAGTAAATAATTATACGACCACAACAGGTATTACAGCAACTTTATCTGCCGACTCAACAAGTATTATTTTAGTTCAAAATGAGGGCTATGATATTAAATTAGGTGACGTGGATTTTGCAGGTGATACCGCCTCATCAGGACCTAATAAAGTTCTTGTTGTAACAAGTTTAGATAATGATGAAGCTACTGCCGGAAGTTCAATTATGTTAGCTGATAAAGCTGCAGTTACCACAGATGCAGATGATGTCGTTGCCTCAGCAAGTGGTACTGCATCCAATGCAATGACACTTAATACATCTGGAAAAGCTTCAACAGCTTCAGCAACATCTATAGCTGCAAGCCAAAGTGGTACAGGGTTTTCAGCTGGAAGTACAGTGGCTTTAGTTTCTGGTGCAACTTCATTAACATTAAATTCAAGAATTACCTTAACTTCTGGGGGTAATGACGCTGCACGTACAGCAACAATAACTGGAAAAGATCTTTATGGTAACACTCTAATTGAAGATGTAACAATGGGTAATGCTGCTGCGGTAACCAGCACAAAAGTGTTTAAAAGCGTGGATTCAATTTCCGTTAGTGGTGCACTTGCTGGTACGATTACAGCCGGAATAGAACAAGCCGTTAATGCTAAATCATCTCTCGTAACAATTACAAGTACCACAGGTGACGAAAGCGCAGTTTTATTCTCAGTTGTTGGATATGATATGGATGGTAACGCCCAAACAGAAGTTATAAAAGGCCCTACTGCTGGTAATACAGCAAGTGGAAGATTAGTATTTAGTTCAATATTCTCAGTAACCCCTGCTTCTAATACCAGTGCAGCCGTAACAGTTGGTCTAAAAGGCGCTGATTCAGCAATTATTTCAGGACAATTAGAATTTTATTCAAGTAATAGCTTTACTGTTCTTGGTGAAGAAGAAAAAAGCTTATTTGAATCTTCACCTGGTGCAGCATCACTGGATAAATTAGAAACTGTTGATGTAAAAACAAGAGAATCTTCAATTAATGCTTTAAGAATTATAGATAGATCCTTAGACAGAATTCATAAAGAAAGAGCAAAGCTTGGAGCTTTGATGAGTAGAATGGAAAAAGCCATAGATAATTTAACAAACGTTGCTGTCAATACTGAAGCATCAAGGGGAAGAATTAGAGATGCAAACTTTGCAAAAGAATCTGCAACTTTAACTAAGGCCCAAATACTTCAGCAATCAGCTCTTGCAATGATTGCACAGGCAGGAAGAATACAACAAAACGTTCTTACTTTATTACAAAATTAAATTTTACGGTTCCTCCACAAAAATAAGCCCCCAATTATTGGGGGCTTATTGATTTTAATAATTTTTTTAATTTAAAACGAAAAAAGCCCCCATTTGTGGGGGGCTTAATACAAACTCGAGGGCTTTTTTCAATGTTCAATTAATAATCAAATTAACCTTGTAAAAGAGCTAAAAGACTATTCTTTGAAGCATTTGCTTGCGCTAGCATTGAAGTTGCAGCTTGTGAAAGTATTTGAGCTTTTGTCAATGAACTTGTTTCACCTGCAAAATCAGCATCTTCAATTCTAGATCTTGCTGCATCAGTATTAACCTGTAAAGTTACAAGATTGTTTATTGCAGCATCAAGACGGTTTTCATATGCACCAAAACTTGCTCTAAACTTTGATACACTTTCAATTGCATTGTCTATTGAAGATAGAGCAGCATTTGAAGCCTCTACACTACCTACGCTAACACCTTGAGTAACATTACCTGCTTCGTTCTGAGACGCAAAACCAATTCTGTCAGCTCCATTATCAACAGCGTTATCTTGATCACCATCAGAAATCTTTATAGCTGAGCCATCAAGCGATGTTAAGGTCATATAACCTCTGGCTGTTGCCGCACCAGTTGATAATGCAGTTGTAACAGCAGATCCATCTGTGTAAGTAACAGCTGAGAATAAAGCGGCACCTGTATCATCAAAGTTAATAGTTAATCCAGAATTACTAGTTAAAAGCATTTTACCAGTATCTTCTTCTAATGAAGCAACAATATCAACTTTACCTGCCATACCAGCATTAAGTCCGTCTATTAAGTTTGTAATTGTCGTATCCCCAGAAGTGTCAATGGTTATACCGTTTATTGTTAAATCTGAAGTACAACTCATTGTTGCGGTAGTAAAACTAAGTGTAACAGCAACTTGGTTAAAACCTGTAGCTACAACACCATGTTCATCGGTTTTATCATTTATCTGTGCAACTTTATCATTAGCATGAACAGAAGTAGAAAGTTGGCCATCTAACTCAGTTATGAGAACGTCATTAATGAGTAATCCATCAGCACCGGTTAATTGGTCTGAGTCAACATAAACATTACCTGTAACAGCTAATTTACCATCAACAATGTTACTTTCGTTAAAACCCATAGTTGCGACATCTGATCTTCTACCTTCGTTAGCACCATAACCGTTTTCTTTAGAACCGGCTTGTATAGTGATTGGTGTATTGTCTAAACTTGTTAATGTTACAAAACCACCATATGCATCAGCTGTAATTCCTAATTCAGACGAACTAGCAAAATTTATAGCATATCCTGTATCATTTGAAAAAACGACATAGCCATCAGCATCTATTCTCGCATCAACATTTGATACTTCGGAATTAACAGCAGTAACAAATTCTTCTTTAGTAGCTCTTGCTACCACAGTTGTACCATTAATAGTTACATCACCTGAAGTGAACACATTTGTACCAGCTTTTACTTCGTTAAAAGCGGATGCAGTAACACCATGTTCTTTTGTATTTGTATTAATTAATTCAGCTAAGGCTGCAGCATGTTGTGTAGCACTTCCTACAACAGCTGTTATATCAACAGTTCCGTTTGTAGTGCCAGCTTTTGAAAATGATGCAGTAGCACCTGTAACATCTGCTGAAGTGATATTTTTACCATTAATTTTAATATCATCCTCTGTAAAAGTAGCAAGAGTTGTTATTCTTCCAGATGTGATTTGATGTGTAGAAGCTGTTGAAGAACTTCCAATTCCTAAACTCTCTACAGTTGTTTTCTTTAATGCAATATCAAGTGTATCAGATGCATCAATACCCATTTGAATGGTTAATTTATCATTTGAACCATCTAAAAGATTAACTCTATTAAAGTTAGTTTTTTGAGCAATTGCGTCAATTTCTGCAGCTAATTGATCTAATTCTCCTTGAATTTGGGTTCTATCAGAATCATTTAATGTACTGTTTCCAGATTGCACTGATAATTCACGCATTCTTTGAAGTATATTTTCAACTTCTCCTAAAGCACCCTCAGCTGTTTGAGTAAGAGAAATAGCATCATTTGCATTTCTAATTGCCTGACCCAAACTTTTTACTTGAGATGTTAATTTAGATGCAATAGCTGAACCGGCTGCGTCATCAGCAGCACTATTGATTCTAAGACCTGATGAAAGTCTTTCCATCGCGGTATTCATGGCTCTTTCTTGCTTGCCCATATTTGCTTGAGCAATAAGTGAACCCATATTAGTATTTACACTAGCCATTTTTGTAACTCCTATGTTAGTTGTTACAAAGAATTACGACATATTTAAAATTTGTTTAGAAATTTATAGACCTTAGTTTATTTAACCAATTTAATCATCTTTATTCATTGCTTTAAATAAATTAGTTAAATAATCGCCAGTTGATTTTAAACTAGTAACAGCCTGCTCCATTGCCGTGAATTGAACCATATATCTATCATGTATAGCTTCATATTGAGTGTCGAGATCACTTAACATTGTATTTTGAGATACTAAATCCTTATTTAATCGTGACAACCTATCTGATATTAAACTATTAGAAGAAGATAGAATATCATCAATATAGAAAGTTAATCTATCCACAGAACTTTCACCGTAATACACAGATGCGTCTGCCCCAAGACCAGAATATTGAACCTTTAATCCCGCTGCATCTCCTGTAGACATAGAAAAAATGTCGTTTGTAACGTCTGCAACCATTGTACTAGTATTTAAAGTAGCAGATCCAGTAACTCCAGTTGTTGTAATGCCAACTCCAGTAAAGCCAACTGTAATAGAACTTGATGTATTGGCATTTGGAGTTATTGAAGTAATAGTTTTAAATGTTTTTTCACCTAAGACAGTAGCACTTGCAGCAGGCCCAGTAACAACTTCAGTTTGGGCAATACCACTCATGTCTGTACCTACAATTGTAAAAGAAACTGAGCTTTCATCTCCCCCACTACTTGTTATACTGGCTCGTTTTCCATCTGTGTTTACAAACGCAGATTTCGTTCCAACATTTACAGCTGATGCTGCACCATTTGTTTGAATCCTTGTAACTGTTTTAAATATATTTGATGATATAACCGTAGCACCGGCAGTTGGTCCTGTAATTGTCTCTGTAATTGCGGTACCATCAACATTTGTTCCTGTAATGGTAAATTCTACTCCTGAAAGATTATTTGAACTATTAATTGTGATAAGAGAATTTAGTCCACTTGCTGCTAAACCTGCTTGTGTGCCATCAATAGTTAAATCACCAGAACTTCCTATTGTTTCTGCATCTACTAAACCATCTGGATCTGTTGAAGTTATAAATGAAGAAGATGCATTTAATGTTATTGCTGTACTCGCTACTCCCCCTTGAGAAGAACCTATATCATCTGCATCTGCTGAACCATTCATTTTTAAAAAACTATCTAAATTAGTTCCAATTGCATTCAAAACAATTGAAGTAGAACTTCCTTTTGAAGCTGATTTTATAGTATAACTTCCGTTTTCATGAGTAACTATTACTGAATTACCAACCGAAGTTAAATTAGAATCACTATTTATTGCTGTCTGAATAGCTGTTGCTAAAGCCCCTTGGGAGGAATAATGTGATGCTGGGATTGTAACAGTACTTGTAGACACACCATCAACTGTAACTTGAATTGTATTATTTGAACTTGTCACTTCAGGTGTACTATCTGTACTATTTAATCCAGTCAAAGCTCCA
>MDSV01118414.1_pt1 | contig 12029 bp, 12 predicted proteins | sample 810851 | NCBI WGS metagenome assembly MDSV01 (sample SAMN05326640, study PRJNA326480) | marine metagenome | isolation source: seawater | place: Atlantic Ocean: North East | collected 2012 | reverse complement strand
TAAATCTTGGCAAACAAATTTTAATTCACCTGTTTTTTCTTCTAGAATTTTTTTAGATGATTTAAAAAAAACAAAAGGTGTTTTGCTTTTTATTACATCAATTGCAGGAATAGAAGATCTTGGAGCACCTGTATCTTATTCAGTCGCAAAATCTGCCATCGAATCATATTCTAAGCTACTTGCAAGAAGACTAGGCCCTGATGTTAGGGTTAATACAATTGCACCAGGCAATATATTTATTCAAGATGGCACATGGGATAAAAAACTTAAAGATAATCCGGGATCTATAAAAAAAATGATAGAAAGTCAAGTCCCTATGAAGAGATTTGGAAAACCTGAAGAGGTTTCTGAATTAGCATTCTTTCTTTGTTCAGACAAAGCTTCATTTATAACAGGATCATGTTTTGTTATAGATGGCGGCCAAACAAAAACTATAATTAATTAATATGTCAGATTATATTAATACAATTTATAATGAAGACTCACGTCCTATAAATTCATACCCTGGTAAGCTTGCAAAATATATTTTCTCAAATTTTAATCTTAAGCCTAATGATAAGTTTTTAGAGCCAGGATTTGGGAGAGGAGAGTTTTTAAATGAATTCCATAAACTTGGTTTGGATTGTTATGGCATTGATATTTCTGATAGTGCAGGTAATTTATTTAAGGAGAATTTAAAAATTAAAACTGGCATTAATGTTGAACAAGATACATGGCCATTTCCTGATAATTATTTTGATTGTGTCTACAGTAAATCATTAATGGAACATCTTCAAGATCCACAGAAGTATCTTACTGAGGCAAAAAGAGTGCTTAAGCCTGGCGGAAAAATTTTATGTTTTATTCCGGATTGGGAGGCAAATTATCAAATATATTTTGATGATCATACGCACGTCAAACCTTTTACAAAGGTCTCATTAAGGGATATTCTTATGATGACTGAATTTAAATCAATAAAAGTTTACAGATTTAGACAACTCCCTATAACTTGGAAATATCCACTTATAAACATAATTAGCTATTTAGTAAGTTTCTTTGTTCCTCATAGGTCAAAAATCAAATTTTTTAGATGGTCTAAAGAGCTAATGTTAATTGGTTATGGGGAAAAAACCATTTAGAATTAATCCTATGTATTACAAATGAGCAAACAAACAATTGTCTATGAAAAAGTTTAGCCTAAAAGGGAAAAAAATTGTTATAACAGGAGGTTTAGGCTTTCTTGGAATAGAATTTATAAAAGCAATTCACAATGCAGAAGGCATCCCAATAGTAATTGATATTCATGATAAGATTCCCAAGGACTTGAAAAATATCATAACAACTGATAATATATATATCACAGACATTTGTGATGAAGAACAAGTGAGCAAAACAGCCTCTTTAATTCTTGAAAAATATAATTCAATTGATGGCTTAATAAACAATGCAGCAAATAACCCTAAAGTTGAGGAGTCAAATATAAAGGATTACAAGCTTGAGAGCTTTTCAATGAATATTTGGGAAGATGATTTAAATGTTTCTTTAAAAGGAAGTTATTTATGTACTAAACATTTTGGTACAATAATTACAGAAAATAAACACGGAGGAAGTATAATTAATATTTCATCAGACTTAGGGATTATTGCACCTAATCAAAATATTTACAAAAAGAAAAACATTGATGAAAAAGCTCAATTTGTTAAACCTGTAACTTATTCTGTCGTTAAACATGGAATAATTGGGTTAACTAAGTATACGTCAACTTATTGGGCTAAAAAGTCTGTTAGATGTAATGCTATTTGTCCAGGAGGAGTGTTAAACGGACAGGATGATGAATTCCTAAAAAAAGTGTCAGAATTAATTCCTTTAGGAAGGATGGCAAATAAGGAGGAGCTACATGGAATTATTATATATCTTCTAAGTGATGTTTCAACCTATATGACTGGTTCAATAATCTCAATAGATGGTGGAAGAACCGTTTGGTAATAATAATCAAAAATAATTTCTTAAAACTATGAAAGTACTTATAATAGGTTCTGGTCCTATGTCATTAGAATATATAAAGGTTTTAGATTATTATAATTTTGAAGTTGTTGTTGTATCTAAGTCCAAGAGAAATTTCAACATAATTAGTGAAAAATATAATAATGTTGAGTGTATCTGCTTAAAAAATCTGAATGAATTTAATAATACTGATGACTTTGAATTTGTAATCAATTGCGTTTCGATAGAGTCTTTATATCAAGTATCTAAAGATTTAATCTCTTTAGGATTAAGAAAAATACTTGTAGAAAAGCCTGGCTGTCTTAGTATCAATGAACTTGAAGACTTAATAGAATTATCAAAAAAAACTAAAACTGTATTAAAAATAGCATTAAATAGAAGGCATTTTAATTCAACTATATATATAAAGGATCAATTAAAAAGACTTGAAGTAACTTCAGCTCATTTGGACTTTACAGAATGGATTAAAGGGATTAATAAGAGAAAGTATAGTTTAATGTCTTTAAATAAGTGGCTTTTTAGCAACTCTATTCATGTAATAGATTTATTTTTTTATTTATTTGGACTCCCAAAAGAAATAAATAATTTTTCATCTGGATCAAATAAAATTCCTTGGCATCCATCAGCTAGTATATTTATAGGTAATGGAGAGTTTAAGTCAAAAGCTAAATTTAGTTATAAAGCGGACTGGAATGGTCCCGGGAGATGGGCTATTGAGTTTACAGATCAAATACATAAGTATTTTATGAGTCCTCTTGAAGAGATAAAAACAATGAGTCTAGATAATTTTGAAATATCAAAAATTGACTTTCCTAATAATGATGACTTAAAATTTAAACCTGGATTAAAAAAAATGATTAACGATTTTAATAAAAATGATTTTAAATATTTTATTAGTCTAGATGATTATAAAAAACTACTCAGTGTAATTGAAGGTATGGGTGGGTACAAAAGTTAATATGAGGTTTACACAATTAGATGGCCTGAGAGGAATTAGTAGCTTAATGATAATATTTTATCATTTTGAAAAAATGTATACTCCTGAAATTTTCTATAATTTTTTCTTTATTAGACAAGGTCAAATTTTTGTAGACGTTTTTTTTATAATGTCTGGATTTGTAATTTATTATCATTACAACACAATCAATAGTAATTATGATTTTCTAAAATTTATTAAAAAAAGATTTTTTAGACTATACCCTCTCCTGTTTACAACATCGATTTTTTTTCTTATATTTTATTTTTTTAGAGACTATTTATTTAATAATGGGTATTCTCATTTATTTAACTTCAATACAAGTCAACTTAGTAATGATTTATGGGATTTTTTAGAAACAGTATTATTAACTAATTCAAACCTTCTTCTAGGAAATAGTATAGGTGTCAATTCACCTTCATGGTCAATTTCAGCTGAAATTATTTGTTATTTTATTTTTGGTATTTTAACTATTTATAATAAAAGGCCAACTGTAAAAGTTGGATTAATAATTATTTCAAGTTATTTTTTAATTTCATTCTCAGACACATATTTCGCTACAAGAGACTTTGGTTTTTTGAGAGGAATTATAGGGTTTAATTATGGAGCAATTTTATGTTGGATATATAATAATTATGGAAATAAAATAATTAACTCTAAAATTAGTCATAATAACTTATTTCTAATTTTAACAACATTAATGTTTCTAGTTTGGATGAATTTATTAAATATTGACTTGATTAATAAGGGTGCAATGATCTTGCTTACTCCAATTATAATAAGTTTTCTAGTCTTCTCAATTATAATTTATCAGAAAAAATTGTTTTTAAAAAATAGAATATTTCAGTTTTTTGGTAATATATCATACTCTATATATTTAAACCATCTTTTTATTGTTATCTATTTTCCAAAATTTGCAGAATTGTTAAACATAAATTTAGAAAATACAATAAATCAATTGATACTAATGCTTTTAATTATAATCTCATCAATTTTTATAAGTTACATTACATATAACTTGATAGAAAAATATTTTTATCCGTCAATTAATAAAGTTCAGTTAAATAAGTGAAGATAAAGAGGCAATATTTCAAAAAAGATAAGCTTAATGAATTATAATATTTTATTGATAGGCTATGGTAATATTGGTAAAAGATACCTTGAGGGGATACTTAAGTCTCAACTTAATATAACAGTTTTAATTATCGATAATAATGTAGATGAAAAATTTGAAGATAATTTCAAAAATAAAAATCTACATTTCAGTTATAGCTATAAAAAATTTAAACAAATAGATATTGATCTACTCATTAATACTACTTATGCTACACAAAGGTTTGATTTAATAAAGAATTACTGTAATTATTTTAATGTAAAAAACTTGATTTTAGAAAAAGTTTTAGAAAATAGTCTTGGAAATATTAAAGAATTTAAAAGATTAAAATTAGAAAACTGTTGGGTAAATACTTTTTTAAGAACCTTAGATGTCTTTAAAGAGATTAAAAACAAGTCCACAGGAAAAATTAAAATGAAAGTAAGTGGTGGAAATTGGGGTTTATTATGTAATACAATTCACTACGTTGACTTAATGGCATTCATTTCAGAAAGTTCACCAGAAAAAATTTTAAAACAAGAATTAAATAGTAATTTTTTTCCAGCTAAAAGAAAAGGATTTTTTGAGATTTATGGATCATTCCAAGTAATTTATGAAGATGGGTCAATTCTTTACCTTGAATGTGTTGATAGTGAGGAAGATTTAACTATGGAGTATAAATGTGGCTCATATAAATTTAATTATAACTTAATAAGTGGGGTTCTTGAATCTGATAATCAGTCAAGTATTAGAAATATTCCATATCAATCTGATATGTCTACAGATTTAGTTAATAATATATTACTCAAGAACAAATGTGAGCTTACTAACATAAAGGATTCATTAAATTTTCATGAATTTTATCTAAAATTCATTATTAATTATAGAAATAATATAGAAAAAGTCAATTTAAATAGTATTAGCATAACATAAAGTATTGATGTTGAATTATTTTCAATCATGAAAAAAAGAATCTTTTTCTTAGTATTATCCAAACATGAGTTTTATGAGGTTACCCAAATAATAAAGAGTTTAAATGTTGATAAATATTCTTTAACAGTATTAATTGAAGATAACCTTAGAAATAGAGACTTAGATCTAAAAGAAATACCTAACAGTATTAAAATTGTTGAAGTTGAATCAATTAATTACTCGAAAAATATTTTTAAATCAATAGTTCAAAAGCAGAGAATAATTGGTTTACTAAAAAAATTTAAGCTAGATAACAAAGATTTATTTATATACTTTTATAATTCGTCTCTTCTATTCTTTTTATTACAAAATATTTTTAAAAACAAAGATTGTAAAGATTTGATGTTACTAACATCAGGGTTTTGTATTCCAAGAAAAGAGTCAAAAATTGACATCCTAAAAACAATTGAAATAAATCTACTAGGTTTTCCAATAATTTGTAAACCATTGCAATATTCAAAATTTCAAAATACTGTATTTAAAAATATTAAGTCAAAAGATAATGTTGATTACATTGTAACACTAAATAATCATTGTGAAATAGTATCTAAAATTAATAGTTGGGATATTCAAAGTTATTTTCCAAAAAAAGATTTTGAAAACAAGACACAAGATAAATGTTTGATTATTTTAAGTAGCTTTTGGATAGATAAGTATTCTAAATATAATTTGACAATAAGAAAATTAATTGATTTGTTAGGAAGAGAAAATATATTAGTAAAAGACCACCCAATGTCTAATTATTCAAATGAAGAAATCATGAAACTATATGATTTAAACTCTAACAATATTCTTGATAAAAAAATAGATCTTGAAAATTACATTGAGAAAAACTTAGATTCTATATCAAGTGTATATGGTCCAACTTCAGCATCTTTAAAGTATTCCTCTTTTATGAGAATTCCTACTTTTTGTTTTTCAACAATGTTTATGAATGAAGAAAACATAAGATATACAGAGGAATATTTTAAATTTAATAATATTACCATATTAAAAAATATAAATAATGCCATGAATAATAATAGCATTTTTAATTCTAAAAAATTACCTGAAATTAAACAAGTAATAAACTATATTTTAAATTAAATATTATGAAAATCAAATTACTGGATTGTACTTTAAGAGATGGAGGATATTATAATAATTGGGATTTTTCTGAAAATTTTATAGACAATTATTTAAAAAATATATCAAAACTACCTTTTGATTATATTGAGATTGGATATGTCTCTAATAATCAAAATGATTATTATGGACAGATTAGATATGTTGATGATGAGTTACTCTTGAAATGCAAAAAGTATGGAATAAATACTGCTGTAATGGTTGATGTTAAAGAGATTGATAAAAATCTTATAAACAAGATCAGCTTAATTAAGAAAAATGTCAAGCTTTTTCGTTTTGCAATTAACTATAAAAATTTTGATGATTCTATTAATCTAATTAAGAAACTAGATCTGCCAAAAGAAAAAATTGCTCTTAATATAATGTATTTATCAAACTGGACGAATAATAAGAGTTTTTTAAAAAAAATTACTGAAATCAAGGATATTGAGTACCTATATCTTGTTGATTCATATGGTTCAGTTTTCCCTGATGAAGTATCTAAAGTTTTTAATTTTATAAGAAATAATAATAAAGAAGTTAAATTAGGCTTTCATCCGCATAACAATATTGAATTAGCATTTGCTAATACTCTGCAATCATTAAATAATGGAGTAAGTATAGTAGACTCAACTTTCTATGGAATGGGTAGGGGTGCAGGAAATTTAAAGTCTGAATTAATATTGACTTATCTTAACCAAAAGCATGATTTAGAAATAGATTTTGAGAGTCTTGAAAACTTAAATAAAACTTTTATTAAACTTCATGATAAATATAAGTGGGGTGTTGACTATCCTTATATTCTCTCTGGCTTTTTAAATTTTCCACAGAAAGAAATAATGTACTTTCAGAATCAAAGATATTTATCTTTAAAAGCTCTTGTTAATACAGTTAAAGGAGGAGTTAAAGAAGTCGAATTCGGTGATAAACTAAAACCAATTAAAATAACTAAAAGTCGAAATTATTTGTTAATTGGAGGTGGTAAATCTATTCGAATACATCAACATAAGATTATAAAATGGTTAAAGGAAAATGATAATATTACCCTTATGTTTGTTTCATCAAAATTTTCTAACATTTTTGACAAAATAAAAAATAATAAAATATTCTGTTTGCATGGAAAGGAAGCCAATAGAGTAGTTAGTAATGAAAAAGATTTATTTTTAGTGTCTCCAAATAGTAATTCATATGAGACAGAACTAGTCAATAAGAAGAATACTTATACATATAATATAAAAAAACAATATTATAATAATTCAATGTTAGAAGCGTCATTAATAGTCCTAAACGAGGTCAATATTTCAAAAGTGTTTTGTATAGGGTTTGATGGTTATTCTCAAAATGATCAACTTTTTGATAAGAAAGACTTATATATTGAAAATCAGAATATATTAAGTGTATATAAGAAGAAAATTGACATTATATCTCTTACGCCTTCTTTGTATAGTGATTTAATCAAATCGTCAATTTATGCACAATAAAGATTTTGAAGTAGTTATACCTGCTCGTTATAATTCAACTAGATTACCTGGCAAACCCTTAATTGAGGTTCTAGGAAAAACAATATTAGAGAGGACCGTGCTTCAGTGTAATAAAGTATTTGAGATGGATAGAATAATTGTTCTTACTGACTCTCATAAAATTTTAAACTTCTGTAAAACCAAAAATATTCGATGTAAAATAATTGATCAAAATTGTAATACTGGTACAGATAGAATTTCCCTATATACAAAAGATAAAAACCTTGATTTTGTTATCAACGTTCAAGGAGATGAGCCAATAATTGATCCACGTGATATTGAGATAATCTATAAAAGTGCTGTTGAAAACAACAAGTTGATTTATAATGGATACAAAAAAATTGATGATGAAAAAGATTTTTTAAATCCTTCTATTCCAAAAGTAGTGTTTGATAGCCATAGCTCTTTACTTTATATGTCAAGAACAGGTATTCCTTCTAACAAAAAACTAAAATTTTTTAAAGGATATAAGCAAGTTTGTATTTATAGCTATCCTCCCAATTCATTAGATCTGTTTTTAAAAAATCCAACAAAAAGTGAACTAGAAAAAGAGGAGGATATTGAAATACTAAGATTTCTAGAGCATGGTGATAAAATAAAAATGGTAGAACTATATGGTGACTCGTTCTCCATTGATACTAAAGATGATCTTGAAAAGCTCTATAAATTTCTTGAAGATTGAACTTTCTAAAAAATATTTTTAAAAATAAAAGAATAGCAATTGCTTATTCTAAAATCTACTATATAATAGATAGAGTTAAAATTGAACTTTTTCTGTTTTTAAAAAAATTACAAGGATTCGCGCTATTAACTAAATCAAATTGTAAAGAAACAATTAATACAAAAAAAAGAATATGTCATATAATAGGTTCAGGTGACAGTCTTAATAGAAGTAAATCATTAATAAAGGAGAACGATTTCGTAATGGGTTTTAATTTTTCTGCTTTAGCAGAAATTAATTTTGATTTATACATGATTGAGTTTTATGGAGAAAATTGCAAAAATATTAGTGATAAGCAACTAAAAGTTATTGAAAGGTTTCTTAATCCATCAGCAAAGATTATATTAAAACACTCACTTCATAAACGTAATGATTTTAATTACCTAAGAAAAAATTATAGAAATAAAAAACTATTAATACTTAAAGAGGTATTAGTAAAATGTTTGTCTGTTGATTCACACAAATATATATGCAAAAAATTATTGTTAAAAACAGAAACTTTTAATCAATTTTCATCTAGTTTAATTGTTGCATTAGATATTGCTTTCAAATTGGATTTTGATAAAATTATTCTTCATGGCGTTGATCTAGAAGGGCCATATTTTTTTCAAAACAATAATTATCTAAAAGAGTTTTATCCATTTGACTCAATTAACTATAAGAAACTTAAGAATAACAAATCTCACCAAGTTAACGAAGGTCAATTTTCTCTTGAAAGGACTTTAAATTACCTTAGTTTATCAAATGATTTCAAAAGAGTATTCACAGGGACTAAAAACAAGAAACTGTCGAATTTATTTGACCAATATGAATAATAATTACAATAATTATTTTTGGGATTTTGATGGAGTATTGATTGACTCCGATGATATAAGAACTGCAGGGTTTGAATATATTTTTAGAGAATATAGTGATGATCATGTTTCTGAAATTATAGATTTCCATAAAAAAAATGGAGGCTTATCTAGATATATTAAAATAAACCATTTTTATAAAGTCGTAATTAAAAAAAAGTTAACTAAGGAATTATTAGAATCTCATTTAAACGATTATACAAATTTTGTTTATAATAGGTTAATTAATCCCAAGCTTTTAATTAATGATACCCTAGAATTCATAAAAAAAAATCAATCAAAAAATCATTTTATAGTATCCGCTTCAGATGAGAGAGAACTAAAGTTGATATGTAATAATCTAAAAATTGATTTTTTGTTTTCAGAAATCAAAGGGTCTCCCGAAATAAAAGAGAATAATATCTTAAGTATAATTTTAGCAAATAAACTAAATAAAAATAATTGTGTCCTTATTGGTGATTCAATAAACGATTTTAATGCTGCATCAATTGCTGATATTGATTTTATTGGATTTAATAATCCCGAATTAGAATCAAAGCTAAGTGGAAAAACATAAGTTAAATTAAATTTTATGAACATTGCTGTTTTAATAGCAACATTTAAAAAAAAAGAGGAAACGCTTAGATGTCTTAAGTTGCTAGATATTAACAACTTTAAAGTAGAGGTTTTTATAGCAGACTCAAATTCTAAAAATAATATAGAGCAAAGTCTAACTGAAAGTACAAATATTCATTTCAAAAATGTTGGAGATGAGATTTATTGGAATCAAGGAATGATTTTAGCATGGAAAGAGGCATTTAAATTTAAAGAATTTGATTTTTATATATGGCTTAATAATGATACATATTTATATGAAGATGCAATTAAAATAATGCTTGAAAATTATAACTCTATTGAAGGTGAGTCATTAATTATTGGATCTACACAGTATGAGAATAAGTTAACTTATGGGGGTAGATTAGATTTAAAGTCTCCAATTATTGAATCTTCAGGTTTTCCTAAGCCTGTTAAGATTATAAATGGAAATTGTGTATTAGTCTCAAAAAATATTTTTAAAAAATTAGGTTATTTAAATAAAAATTTTTCTCACTCATTAGGTGATATTGATTATGGATTAAGAGCAATTGAAAATAGAATTGGGGTATATTCCACAAGTAAAATAATTGGAGAATGTATGGCCAATCCTTATATCTGGTATGACGAAAAGAAGCTAATTGATAGAATAAGAGCTTTAAACTCACCTAAGGGAACTCCATTAAATGAGTATCTTTACTTTAATTATTATCATTTTGGAGTTTTCAATGCATTAAAATTTATTTTAGCAACAATTTTTGCGTTATTATTTCCAAAATTTTATAAATTATTAAAAACAAAATGAAAACTGCGTTAATTACAGGAATAACTGGTCAAGATGGTGCTTATCTTGCAGAATTTTTACTTGGTAAGGGTTATAAAGTTCATGGAGTAAAAAGAAGAACCTCATCTTTTAATACTGACAGAATTGATCACCTCTATCAAGATCCACATATTGAAAATCAAAATTTCATATTACATTATGGGGATTTAACAGACTCTCTTAATCTCACTAAGATTATTAATGAAGTTCAACCTGATGAAATATACAATTTAGCTGCTATGAGTCATGTAGCTGTCTCCTTTGATCTACCAGAGTATACAGCAAATGTTGATGCTCTAGGAACTCTAAGAATTCTCGAGGCAGTTAGACTATTAAAATTAGAAAATAAGGTTAGAATATATCAAGCTTCTACTTCTGAACTTTATGGTAAAGTCCAAGAAATTCCACAAACAGAAGAAACTCCATTTTATCCAAGATCTCCATATGGTGTTGCAAAGTTATATGGTTTTTGGATTACCAAAAACTATAGAGAATCCTATGATATATTTGCTTCAAATGGAATTTTATTTAATCATGAATCTCCAATTCGAGGAGAAACCTTTGTGACAAGAAAAATTACACGTGCTATAGCTAAGATGGCGCTGGGACTTCAAGATATTTTATATCTTGGAAATCTAGATTCTCAAAGAGATTGGGGACACGCTAAAGATTATGTAAGGATGATGTGGATGATTCTACAAGCTGATAAACCTGATGATTGGGTAATTGCAACAGGTAAAACAAACTCTGTTAGAGATTTTATAGGTCTTGCATTTAAAAATGTAGGTGTTGAAATTGAGTATAAAGGCAAAGGTGTTAATGAGATAGGAATAATATCAAACACATCGAATAAAAACTACAAATTTAAAATTGGTCAAACTGTTGTAGCTGTTGATTCTAAATATTTTCGTCCTTCAGAAGTTGATATTCTTGTAGGAGATGCTTCCAAGGCTAAAAAAGAGTTAAACTGGGAGCCTAAAATAGGCCTAGAGGAGCTTGTACAAGATATGATGTTGTCCGATCTTAAAGTAATGAAAAAAGATTTAGATCTTTTAAAACTTGGATATACTCCTAAAAATTACTTTGAATGATTTTAAAAGATTCAAAGATTTATGTTGCAGGTCATAATGGTATGGTTGGCTCTGCAATACTCCGAAAATTAAAAAATAAAGGTTTTGAAAATCTAATTTTTAAAAGTTCCAAAGAATTAGATTTGAGAATTCAAAAAGATGTTGATGAGTATATAAGTTATGAAAAACCAAAAATTATCATTGATGCTGCAGCTATTGTAGGAGGTATATGGGCTAATAATGAATATAGATATAAATTTTTAATGGATAACATGCTTATTCAAAATAATCTTATAAATGCATCAATAAAGAATGAAATAAGAAATTTTATATTTCTTGG
>MDSV01075333.1_pt1 | contig 12029 bp, 11 predicted proteins | sample 810851 | NCBI WGS metagenome assembly MDSV01 (sample SAMN05326640, study PRJNA326480) | marine metagenome | isolation source: seawater | place: Atlantic Ocean: North East | collected 2012 | reverse complement strand
TAAAGATGAAAAAGCTTTTATAGATTGTTTAAAATATTTAGAGAATTTGAAAATGAAAATTCAGATATTAATAGAAAAATTTCTTCTAGTAGAGGCATTGTACTTGATGAAAATATATTAATTTAATTTATAAATTTTATTTTACGTAAGGGAATACTTGAAATTTATTAAAATTTATGAATTTTTTATATTATCATTATTTAAAATGGGGGATTAAATGGATAAAGAAATAATGGATAGACAAACTAGAGCAATCTCTTTTAGTGCTATAGGACGGGATTTTCAGTTAATTAATATTATTTGTATGTTTACAAATGTAGTAACTTTATCATTGATATGTACTGGAAATGTTGCAGTTATTCCCTTATCAATAGTAATAATTGCAACTTTGGTTTTTGCTTTAATTGCAGGCCTAAACCAAATTGATACTTTTAAAGCCTGGATTATGGATATGGATAAGCAGGATGCCGAGAGTAATATGGGTATTCATGGTAAAAAAGCACCTTTTGTAATGTGGAAAACTGTATTTACCCTCACTTATCTATCAATTGCTCTTGGGCAACTCTACGAGATATTACTATAAAAGCGCCTTTATTTAATTATGGATCTTATATAAAGGGATCCATAATATTTCTTTATGAGTAATTATTTTAATAGTTCTCAAAATACTCAAAAAAAACTTTGTCCACTTTTTGATAGAATTATAACCGAGAATGTTCCCAAAAATGTTCACCACTTAATACCAAAGTCTAAAAGTGGAAAAGGTGGTGAAACTGTTTTGCTAAATCATATATGTCATAAACAAATTCATCTGATGTTTAAAGAAAAACAATTAGCAAAAAGTCTTAATAAAATAGAAGACTTGAAAAAGCATCCAAAACTTAAAAAATTTATAATCTGGATTAGAAAAAGATCCCCAGAGTTTTTATCAAGAACCTATAAATTAAATAAAAACAAATATTAAGATTATTGTCTAAAAGTTCAAAATTTAGCCTTTAAATTAGTTTCAAAATTAAGTAATTTGATTTTTATTTATTTATATATATTAAGAAAGTTTCATCTCCATATATTTTATTTTAATTAAAATGAATTTGGATATTATAATTTAATTATTCAATATAAAAATCTTTAATTTTATTAATATTTGATTTAGAAATTTTTTTAAATCCAAAAAACTTCAACATGGAAGGTATTTGATTTATAAGAATTTTTTTACCTGATATGGTTATTAAATTATTTTTTTCTGCTATTTTAAGTAACTTCGTTTTTTTATTTGATAATACAAAGTCTACAACAACTCTAGAGTTCTTTATAATCTTTAAATTAAATGGAGATTTATTATTCATACCTGCTGGTGATGCATTAATTAAATAATCAAAATTATTTTTTTTATAATTCCATATTTTATAATTAAATTTTGGATTTATAGTTCTTATTGAGTTACATAATTGTTCTGATTTTTGTTTATTAATATCATGTATTCTAACTTTTTTAACACCCTGAGTTAAAAAATAATGCGATAACGAAGTCCCTATTCCACCTGCTCCAATTAAAAGAATAACTTTATTTTTAATATCTAAATCTAAACTTTTAATAGAGCTATCAAAACCTTTTACATCAGTCATATCACCAATCATTTGATTTCTATTATCAATTTTTAAAATATTACAGGTATTAGTTAATTGAACCATTTTTTGTTTCTTTTGAAGAAAAGAAACAATTTCTTCTTTATGTGGCATGGTAATCAAAGCTCCAAAAAAATTATCAAGTTTTTTTAAGCCATTGATTAGGTTATGTAGATTATTTTTTCGACATGCCATAGGAACAACTATTAAATCTTTATTTAATAATTTAAAGCAAGGGTTAAGAATTTTAGGAGCCGTAAAGGAATGCGTGGGAAAACCGATGTGAGCAATAAATCTAGTTTTTCCAGATATAATATGATTTGAAACATCCATTATTTAAATTAGAGTAATTATTTAAACCAAGGATTTGGGGATTTAGGTATACTCTTGTCGATACCTCTGACAATTTCTGAATTTTTATCAAACATGGGTAAATCACAGATATATGCTTCTAACTTATTATTTTTATAATCATATACATCAACTGGAGAGATAAATTTATCATAGTTGTTTGTTAATCTAACTATAGATACTCCACATTCTTGATAAGGCGACCAACTGGATGAAGTAACTTCCCCAATGCATTGTTTGTTATAAATAATTTTACCTCCTAAGCAAGCAATGCCATTTTTTACTCTCATTCCCATAACTTTATAAGTTTTATTTTTTCTTTGTATAGCTTCTTTACCAATAAAATTACCTTTTTTCATATTTAAAAATTTATCTAACCCAACATCTAATGGTGTAGTAGATTTATCAAAATCTCTTCCAGCTGATAACAACCCAGCTTCAATTCTTCTAGCTCTGAAAACAGGCGTACCAGTTAATTTTAAGTCGTATTCTTTTCCAGCATCTAAAATTTTATCACCAATTTTTTTATAATTATTTTCTGGTTGAAGATAAATTTCCCATCCTAACTCGTTTGAAAAACCTGTTCTGCTGATTATTACGTCCTCTCCATCTATTGAAACTGTTTTAAAGTCAAAATAATTAAAAGATTCAGATAATTGATTATCGATTATTGAGTTTAGAAGATCTAATGATTTAGGACCTTGAATTTGGCTAACCCAAACGTTTGGATCGTTAACATTAACATCAAAATCTTTAGCATGAGCAAGGTACCAATTAAATAAATCACCATCTGCTTGAGCCATCCATAATTTATCATTAAAATGAAGCATTACTCCATCTGTAATCATTCCTCCATCATGATAGCAAGCAAACTGATAGGAACATCGTCCTGTTTTAATTTTATTAATATCTCTAGTAAATACATAATTTGCAAATTTAAAAGCGTCTTTACCGGATAATTCAACAGGAAATTCTCCAGTATTTCTTAATATTACACCTGTTCTAACTGCCCAATATTGTTCATCAGCTGTAATATTATTTAGAGATGCTGGTGTCATCCTATTATTGTAAAGTTCATATTCAGGATCAAAAGGCAACTCCATATATGACCAAGGATGTGATTTCATATTGCCAGGGCGAGAAAGCTCTAATGGACGATCTCCCTCTTGATCAAAAGCTTTGATTGTATACCTTTTTGCAAATTCCATATTTTAAACCTTTTAGAAACTAAATAAATAAAAAATTATAAAAATAAATTCTCGATTTTGGCAATATCAATTATCATAAATTAAAAGAAAGTTTATATTAATAAATTAAACAAAAAAATTTAATTATTAATTATTGTTTTAGTATTTTTTTATATTATATGTAATCAGACTGTTTTTTTTATGATATTGATTGGATTTTTTATGAATGAAAACATTTCTCAACAGTTTAAATTTATTGGTTTAACTGCAATAAATTTTTCTATTATCTTTGGTATTTTTTTAATTACCTGGGGTATTCTAATTACATACTTGAGCAATAGTAATTCTTTAACTTCAATGATACCTTCATTTTTAGGTATTCCAATTTTTATACTTTCCATTTTATCAAAGATTTTTCCAAATTATCAAAAATTATTGATGCATATTGTTATCATATTTGGTTTATTGACTGCTCTTGGGGGTGCTGATTTTTTTCGTGGTTTATTAGCAGGTAATTTCATGAATAATGTTTGGGCAGATACATCAAAAGTTATAATGTTTATTACAGGATTATTTTTTTGTTATGTTTGTATACAGCATTTTAGGTTTATCAGAAAAATGAAAGTAAATAGTAACTAGAAACTTTTTTAATGGTATCAATAATGAGTAAAACAAATATAGATGAAATAAAAATTGATCGCTTAGCAAACTTAGCTGTAAATACAGGATTATCTCTTAAATCTGGTCAAGATTTATTGATAACGTCACCTGTGGAGGCCTTGCCATTAGTTAGAAGAATTGTAGTTCATGCATACAAAGCTGGGGCTAATTTAGTTACTCCTTTATTTTCAGACCCAGAAATTATATTAGCCAGATATCAATATGCTCCCGATAGTTCATTTGATCAAGCTGCATCATGGTTGTATAAAGGTATGGGAGAAGCTTTTGATAATAACACTGCTAGATTAGCAATTGTTGGTGATGATCCCATGTTACTAGAACATCAGGATCCTGGAAAAATTGGTAGATCAAATAAAGCATTATCAAATGCGTCAAAACCTGCAAGAGAACGAATAACTACATTTTCTATTAATTGGAATATTATAGCCTGGCCTAGCAAAGCATGGGCAGCACGTGTTTTTCCAGAACTACCAATTGATGAAGCTCAAAATTCTTTGGCTGAAGCGATATTTTCTGCTTCTAGAGTTAATGATAAAAATCCTCAAAATTTATGGAAAAAACATAATGAAAATTTAAAACTTAAATCTTCATGGTTAAATTCTATGGATTTTGATTTCTTGCACTTCAAGGGTCCGGGAACTGATTTAAAAGTAGGATTAGCAAAAAATCATGAATGGATGGGGGGAGCATCAAAATCTCAAAATGGAATAATTTGTAATCCTAATATTCCTTCTGAAGAAGTATTTACTACACCACATTGTTTAAAAGTTGATGGCACAGTCAGTTCCACTAAACCTCTTTCTCATCAAGGCACCCTTATAGAGCAAATTAGAGTAGAATTCAAAGAGGGAAAGATAATTGATGCAAAAGCCACTAAAGGTGAAAAAATATTTAATAAAGTACTAGATACAGATGAAGGAGCTAGACGACTTGGTGAAGTAGCTTTAGTACCAAATAGCTCACCAATATCACAATCAAATATTCTTTTTTATAATACTTTATTTGATGAAAATGCTGCTTGTCATATTGCATTAGGTCAATGCTATTCAAAATGTTTCAAAAATTTTGAAACACTATCAGATAACGATATTAAAAAATTTGGAGGAAATTCAAGTATGATACATATTGATTGGATGATTGGTTCAAAAGATGTTGATATCGATGGTATAAAAGATAAAAATTTAACACCAATTTTTAGAAATGGAGAATGGGTCAACTAAAAACTATTTACCTTTAAAGGTAGGTTTTCTTTTTTCTAAAAAAGCGTTTATTCCTTCTTTTTTATCTTCAGTCTGAACAAGTGCTCCTTGGGCATATTTCTCAAACATTAAGGCACTTGCTAAACTACCTTCCATTCCGAAGTTAACTATTGCTTTAATGGTTCTAGGTACAAATGGAGCAAATTGGCTTAGTTGCTCAGACATTTTGCAAACCTCAGAAATTAAACTTTCCTGAGGAACTACACGTGTTACTAAGCCTATTTTTAATGCTTTTTCAGCATTTATAGCATCTCCCATTAGTAACATTTCCATACCCCATCCACGCCCTACTATTCTAGGCAACCTAGCTGTTGCTCCTCCACCCGGAATAATTCCGATTTTTCCTTCTGGAGTAGCAAATATAGCATTGTTTGAGGCAACTCTTAAATCACAAGCTAATGCAACTTCTAATCCTCCACCCATACAAATACCATTGATAGCTGCTATAATAGGCTTAGGAGTTTTTTCCATTTTATCAGCCAAACCTTGAATTATAGGTTCTAAAGCTTTTTTTAAGTCTCTATCTTTAACTTCAGATAAATCAGAACCGGAAGCAAATGCTTTTTTACCTTCACCTGTAAATGCTATAACTTTTATATTATGATCATTGGCTGAACTATCCAAAGCATCTTCCAATTCTGCTAAAGTTTCTAATGAAATTGCATTATATTTTTCTGGTCTAGTAATAGTTATTAAACCTAAATTCCCAATTTTTTTTACAGTGATGTTTTTAAATGACATTAAAAAATCCCTTCTTTAAAATTGACTAAAAAAATGTTTATTTATATTAGAAATTACTAGTTGATAGATTAAATAAATTTGCATAATATAAAAATTATATCGGGAGACATTGTAAACGGCAAGGCCGAAGGAGCAACCGCCTCGGAAACTCTCAGGCAAAAGGACCGATATAGGAATAAAACTCTGGAGAGAAACCAGCAAAGGTTCGCCGAAGGGATAATAATCTCAGGCAAATAAACAGAGGGGGCTCAAGGTAGGAAACTACCTTAATTTAATTCGATTGAGCCTTATTGTGAATGAACTGAAAAAAACATATCTTTTTGATTTTCATAATGCTAACGGAGCTAAGTTTGTTCCTTTTGCTGGTTATTCTATGCCTGTGCAATATAAAAATGGAGTGATTTCAGAACATTTGCATACAAGAAATAAAGCAGGTTTTTTTGATGTTAGTCATATGGGTCAAATAAAAATTTGGTCAAAAAATGATAACAAAGAAGAACTGATTCAAAATTTAGAAAGATTAATGCCCTGTGATTTAAGAAATTTAAAAGAGAATAGGCAAACATATACGCTTTTTACTAATGAAAATGGTGGTGTAATTGATGATTTAATGATTTCAAATAAAGGTTCATATTTTCATCTAGTTGTTAATGCAAGTCAAAAATTTGAAGATTTTCAACATTTAAAAGATAACCTTTCAAATTTTTGCAATATTGAATTTGAAGAAAATAAATCATTAATTGCTATTCAAGGACCTAAATCTGAAAATATTCTTTCTGATTTAAATTCAAAAATAAATTCTATGAAATTTATGGATGTTTGTAATATTTCCTTTTTAAACTTTGACTGCTCTGTTTCAAGATCTGGTTATACTGGAGAAGATGGTTTTGAAATTTCTATCGAAAATAAAAATGTGTTTAAATTAGTTGATACTTTATTTAAAAATTCTGACTTATTACCAATAGGTCTTGGAGCAAGAGATAGCCTTCGCTTGGAGGCGGGCTTATGTTTGCATGGAAACGATTTAAATTCTGAAATAACACCAGTTGAAGCCAATCTCAAATGGGTAATTCATAAAAGAAGAAGGGATCAAAATGATATTGATTTGAATTTTTTGGGGAATAAAAAAATTCTAAAGCAATTAAAAGAAGGTCCCGAGAATATTAGAATTGGATTGCTACCAATTGGAAAGGCTCCTATGAGAGCAGGAAATTACATTTATCAAGACATAGAAGGAAAAATAGAAATTGGAATTATAACTTCAGGGGGGTATAGCCCAACATTAAGGCAACCGATTTCAATGGGAAGAATTAAAAATATGAATTTAGAAAATATAGAGAATGTATATGTTAGAATTAGAGATAACATATTACCGGCAAAAATTTGTAAATTGCCATTTATTCAAACAAAATATAAAAATTAGAGGCTAAAATGAAATATACGGAAGAACATGAATGGCTTAAACAAGATAATGACGTAGTGATAGTAGGTATTACTGAACATGCAGCTGAACAATTAGGTGACTTAGTTTTCGTTGAACTCCCTAAGAAAGATCAAGAAGTTACTAAAAACCAAGAAATTGTTGTAATTGAAAGTGTAAAAGCAGCTTCTGATATTTTGGCACCCCTTGATGGAGTAATTATGGAAATAAATGAATTAATTGTTGATGATCCAAGTATTGTTAATGCTGATCCTTTAGGACAAGGTTGGTTTTTTAAAATGAAATTAAACAATCCAAGCGAAATGAATGATCTCTTAGACAAAGAAGATTATGATAAATTAACTAGCTAAGTATTCAGGAGAATAAATTGTCTTTTAAACCAGTAAATTATTTACCTTATGACTTTGCAAATAGAAGGCATATTGGCCCGTCTAAAACAGAAATTAATGATATGTTGAATCTCATAGGTTGTGAATCAGTTAATCATTTAATTAAGGAAACGGTACCTGAGGACATTTTACAAAAAGAATCTCTAAATTGGGGAAAACCTAAGTCAGAAAGAGAAGCTTTATATCATTTAAGGGTGACAGCTTCAAAAAATAAGGTTTTAACTTCTTTAATTGGACAAGGATACCATGGAACCGTAACACCTCCTGCAATTCAACGAAATATTTTGGAAAATCCTGCGTGGTATACAGCGTATACACCATACCAACCAGAAATTTCTCAAGGTAGGCTTGAAGCACTATTAAATTTTCAGACAATGATTTCAGATTTAACTGGATTACCAATAGCTAATGCATCGTTATTGGACGAGTCGACTGCTGTAGCTGAAGCTATGATAATGGCAAAAAGAGTTTCTAAAAATAATTCAAATAATTTTTTTGTTGATAAATTTACTCATCCTCAAAATATTGCAGTCATAAAAACTAGAGCAGAACCACTAGATATTAATGTTGTAATAGATCATCCTGATAAAATTTTTGAAAAAACTGATTTTTTTGGGGCTATTTTTCAATATCCTGGTACATTTGGAAATTTAATTGATTTTACAGATCATATTGATTTCCTACATAACAATAATTCAATTGCAATCATTTCGGCAGATCCTCTTGCACTTACAATCTTAAAAGACCCAGGTTCAATGAATGCTGATATAGCAGTTGGATCAACTCAAAGATTTGGCGTTCCAGTTGGCTTTGGTGGACCACATGCGGCCTATATAGCAACAAAAGACGAGTACAAAAGAAACCTTCCTGGGAGAATTGTGGGTGTTTCCATTGATAGTAGAGGTAATAAAGCATTAAGATTAGCCCTACAGACAAGGGAACAACATATTAGAAGAGAAAAAGCAACTTCTAATGTTTGTACTGCTCAAGCACTTTTGGCAGTAATGGCTTCAATGTATGCAGTTTTTCATGGACCTGACGGATTAAAAGCAATTGCACAAAGAATACATAGAAAAACTGTAAGACTAGCAATTGGTTTAGAAGAATTAGATTATAAAATTAAGCCTAATAATTTCTTTGACACAATTACTGTTGATGTGGGAAATGCTCAAGCAGTTATTTTAAAAAGTGGAATTAATGAAGGAATAAATTTTCGTAAAATTGATAATAACAAAATTGGAATTACATTGGATGAACGTACTAGACCAGATACAATTGAATCCGTATGGAAAGCATTTGGACTAGAAAAAAGAGATTCTGATTTTACACCAAATTATAGAATACCCGATAGGTTAATTAGAACAACTTCATACCTAGACCACCCTATTTTTCATATGAATAGAGCAGAACAGGAAATGACACGGTATATGAGGAGACTTGCAGACCGTGACTTAGCATTGGATAGAGCCATGATACCTTTAGGATCTTGCACAATGAAGCTTAACTCAGCTGCTGAAATGATGCCTGTAAGCTGGAGAGAATTCTCGCTTTTACACCCTTTTGCTCCAAAAAACCAAACAAAAGGTTATGAAGAAATGATAACTGACCTTAGTCAAAAATTATGTTTAATTACTGGTTATGACTCAATATCAATGCAACCAAATTCTGGTGCTCAAGGTGAATATGCTGGATTATTAACGATACGTTCCTTTCATAAATCCAAGAATCAAGAAGAAAGAAATATATGTTTAATACCAGAATCTGCTCATGGAACTAATCCAGCTTCTGCGCAGATGGTAGGATATGCAGTTGTTCCTATCAAATCTCTACCAAATGGAGATATTGATTTAATTGATTTTGAAACAAAGGCTAAAGCTAACAAAGATCGTTTAGCTGCTTGTATGATTACATATCCATCAACTCATGGTGTATTTGAAAAAACTGTTAAAGAAGTATGTCAAATAACACATAAATATGGTGGACAAGTATATATTGATGGAGCAAATATGAATGCAATGGTTGGCGTAGTACAACCAGGTAAAATTGGTGGTGATGTAAGTCATTTAAATTTGCATAAAACCTTTTGTATACCTCACGGTGGCGGCGGCCCTGGTATGGGCCCAATTGGTGTTAAAAAACATCTTGAACCTTTTTTACCCCAGCATCCATTTATCGATGGGTCTTTAAATACAGTTTCAGCTGCTCCATATGGTTCTCCATCCTTACTTCCAATTAGTTGGGCATATGTATTAATGATGGGTGGTGAAGGTATTTCGCAAGCTTCTAAAATCGCAATATTAAATGCAAATTATATTGCAAAAAGATTAGAAAAATACTTCCCTATTTTGTTCACTGGAGAGAATGGTAGAGTAGCTCATGAATGTATTGTAGATACAAGACCTTTTAAAGAAACATGTAATGTAACTGTTGACGATATAGCAAAAAGATTAATTGATGCAGGATTTCACGGTCCAACTATGAGTTGGCCAGTTTCTGGAACACTAATGGTTGAACCTACAGAATCTGAAACCAAAGCTGAATTGGATAGGTTTTGTGATGCAATGATAGCAATTCATGATGAATGCAAAAAAATTCAAGATGGAACTTTTGATAAAGAGAATAACCCTTTAAAAAATGCACCTCATACTGTTGAAGACTTAATTGGCGATTGGAATAGACCTTATACAAGAGAACAGGCCTGTTATCCGCCTGGCGCATTTAGGGTCGATAAATATTGGTCTCCGGTGAATAGAGTTGATAATGCCTACGGAGATAGAAATTTAATTTGTTCTTGTCCACCAATGAGTGAATATCAAGCTGCAGAATAATTTATTGCTATATTAGTCAATTCTAATTTTTTTATTATTTAAAAATAAGATTTTTTATAAAAATTTATATAATAAAATTTTGGTTTAATTAAAATTTACCTTTGTTGATTTTTTTTAAATATTACTCTAAATAAGTACTGCAAAGAGTTTAAAATATTTATTTAAATCGTATTAATTTAATTTTTAAAGTTCAAAATGATTAGCATTATTAGAAAGTTAACTATTGATAATGCAATACTGTTATTATCCTTGTGTATGCTTGGTTGGGCAGGAAATACAATAGCTGGTAGATTATCTGCTGGAGAAATTTCTCCAATGGTAATTGTTTTTTTAAGATGGGCAATAGTAGCAAGCTTACTATTTATTTTTAAGTATAAAAAAATTGTACAGTCATTTTATTTATTAAAAGGTAAAATATTATGGCTATTCTGTATGGGTGCACTTGGATATACTGGTTTTAATTCTCTATTTTATATTTCAGCACATTATACATCTGCAATAAATCTAGGAATTATTCAGGGAATAATGCCAGCTATTATTTTAATGGGATCAGTAATTTTTTTTAAAGAGAAAACAAATTTAATTCAAGTTTTGGGATTAATATTAACATTTTTTGGTGTTTTAATATTAGTAAGCCAAGGTGAATTACAAACTTTATTACTACTTACATTAAATCATGGTGATCTAATAATGTTTTTCTCATGTTTTTTATATTCAGGTTTTACTCTAGGATTAAGAAAAAAACCGAATATTGATCCTTTTGTACTAATGTTTTTATTTTCAATAGTGGCACTTATTTCTTCACTTTTGGGATTATGGATTGAATATCAATTCAATTTAATCAAGTGGCCCAATCATAATAATGAAATTTTGTTAATTATTTATATTGCTCTTGTTCCTTCCTTAATATCACAAATGTTTTTTATTAGAGGAGTAGAACTTATTGGAGCAGATAAAGCTGGATTATTTATTAATCTTGTTCCTCTTTTTTCAGCTTTTTTGGGAGTAATTATTTTAAAAGAACATTTACAATTTTTTCACTTAAGTTCTTTATTAATAATTTTATTTGGGATATACCTTTTTATGATATTGGGAGAAAAAGTAAAAAATAAAAGTTAAATAATATATTCCTCCTAGTTTTAAAATTATAGAGCACAATACCACCACTTGGAGCAAATATATTTGCAACTTATGTAATGATTACTTGGTGAATTATTAAAAGAATTATTTCATTATTAGATAAATGATATAATTTTTGATGGAGTAAAGATAATACGTTATTTTTATTTTATAAATTTTGAAAAAATGAGTTGAGGTCAAGAAAGTTTTCCGTTTTCAAATATTCATTTCTTTAATTGTGTCTATACATACAAACCATTCACTAAAAAAAAAATTAGAAAATCCAATTTTATTTAATAATAAAGAAGTTTCCTATTCCTCTATCTTGCAATACTCCTTCATCAATGTTCCATTTTCTCGATTGTAGTTAGCATCGTTTCGGCAAAACAAGCTGATGTAACTAGGCCT
>MDSV01108729.1_pt1 | contig 12030 bp, 24 predicted proteins | sample 810851 | NCBI WGS metagenome assembly MDSV01 (sample SAMN05326640, study PRJNA326480) | marine metagenome | isolation source: seawater | place: Atlantic Ocean: North East | collected 2012 | reverse complement strand
TAAAAAGAAGGCGTCAAATAAGTATATAATTGAAAGAAGAAAAAAGAAATAATTTATGGCTAGATCATTAAAAAAAGGACCATTTATCCATTATAAGTTGCAAAAGAAAATAGATGCAATGAATGATTCTGGAAAGAATACAGTGATTAAAACATGGTCCAGATCATCTATGATATCTCCAGATTTTGTTGGAAAGACATTTGCGGTACATAATGGTAAACAATTTATACCAGTTTATGTTACTGAAAATATGGTTGGTCATAAATTAGGAGAATTTTCTCCAACAAGAACCTATAGAGGGCATGGTGCTAACAGAAAAAAATAATTAAATGGGAGCTAGAAAAAGAATAAAAGCAGATGAATTAAAAAAAGCAAGAAAAGAAATTGCTTTTGCTAAATTGAATAATTGCCCTACATCTCCTAGAAAGATGAGATTAATAGCAGATTTAATTAGAGGCATGGATGCTGAGAAGGCATTAGCCGAGCTAAAATTAAATCCAAAAGAAGCTTCTTCTAGGATGGAGAAGTTGCTATTATCAGCGTTAGCTAATTGGGAGGCAAAAAATGAAGGAAAAAGAATGGATCAAGAAAATCTTTTTATTTCTGAAGTTAAAGTAGATAGCGGAAGAATGTTAAAAAGAATACAACCTGCCCCACAAGGGAGAGCACATAGAATTAGAAAAAGATCTAATCACGTAACACTAGTGGTTGATAGTAGAATAAAAGACAAAAAGTAATGGGACAAAAAACAAATCCAATAGGCAATAGATTAGGACTTATTAGAGGATGGGACTCTAACTGGTATGGGGGTAATAATTTTGGTGATAAATTATCAGAAGATGCCAAGATTAGAAAATATCTGAAAATTAGGTTGTCTAAAGCAAGTGTGTCAAGAATAGCTATAGAAAGGACTTTAAAGCTAATAACGATAACTATCCATACTGCTCGTCCAGGAATTATTATTGGAAAAGGAGGTCAGGAAGTAGAAACATTAAAGGAAGAAATTAAAAAACTTACAAATAAAGATATTCAAATAAATATTTTTGAAGTTAAGCGACCAGAATTAGAAGCTACACTAGTTGCAAACAGTATCGCAAGGCAAGTTGAGGGTAGAATATCGTATAAAAGAGCAACAAAAATGGCTATTGCGTCTACAATGAGAATGGGTGCAGAGGGTATTAAGGTTCAAGTATCAGGAAGATTAAACGGAGCAGAAATGGCACGTTCTGAAATGTACAAAGATGGGAGAACACCACTTCATACCTTTAGGGCAGATATTGATTATGCTCTAGCAGAAGCATTAACGCAATATGGTTTGATTGGTATTAAAGTATGGATATGTAGAGGAGAAGTTTATGGTAAAAGAGATTTAATGCTTCATTTTAAAAGTCAAAAGAAGAACAATTCAATTTCAAAAAAAAGAAAATAATTTAAGCATAGATTAAATATATAAAGAGATGTTGCAACCAAAGAAAACAAAATATAGAAGAATGCAAAAAGGCAAGATGAAGGGAAATGCTCAAAGAGGGCATAGGTTGTCTTTTGGTTCTTATGCAATAAAAGCTTTAGAAGAATGTTGGATGACCGCTCGTCAAATAGAAGCTAGTCGTATTGCTGTTACTCGTTATATGAAAAGACAAGGACAAGTATGGATTCGTGTTTTTCCTGACAAACCAATTACTAAAAAACCTGCTGAAGTAAGAATGGGAAAAGGAAAGGGTGCACCGGAATATTGGGCAGCTACTGTTAGTCCTGGAAGAATAATATTTGAAGTTGATGGTGTTGATTTAGATACTGCAAAAGAAGCATTAAGATTGGCAGCTCAAAAGTTACCAATAAAAACAAAATTTATTATTAGAAGAGATTTACAAAAATAAATACGATGAAATCACAAGTGTTAATAGATATGCCAGATAATGAAATTAATGATCTTTTAGTTTCAGAAAAAGATAAATTAGTAAAAATGAAAATGAGTCATGCGGTTTCTCCATTAGAAAATCCAATGCAGATAAAATATCTTAGAAAATCAATAGCACGAATTATGTCTGAGATTTCTAGAAGAAATTTAAAATCAAAAGAAAATAAATAATGGAAAGAAATTTACGAAAAGAAAGGATAGGTATTGTTAGTAGTAATAAAATGGAAAAGTCTATTGTTGTTTCAATAGAAAGAAAAGTAAAGCATCCACTTTACGGTAAATTTGTAAAAAAAACATCTAAATTTATTGCTCACGATCAAGAGAATACGTGTAATGAAGGAGATGTTGTAAAAATAATGGAAACAAGGCCATTAAGTAAAAATAAAAATTGGAGATTAGTAGAAGTAATTGAAAGAGCTAAATAATGATACAACAAGAATCAAGATTAAAAGTTGCTGATAATAGTGGTGCAAAAGAATTACTTTGCATTAGAGTATTAGGTGGTACAAAAAAAAGATATGCATCTGTTGGTGATAAAATAGTAGGGACTGTTAAAAATGCTATACCATCAGGAAATGTTAAAAAAGGGCAAGTTGTTAAAGCGGTAGTTGTTAGGACCAAAAAAGAAGTAAGGAGAGCTGATGGTTCATACATTAGATTTGGGGATAATGCCTGCGTGATTATTGATGAAAATAGTCAAATGAAAGGTACTCGTGTTTTTGGACCAGTTGCTAGAGAACTCAGAGATAATGATTTTATTAAAATTATTTCTTTAGCCCCAGAAGTTTTATAAATTAGATCATAATATGATGAAGATAAAAATAAAAAAAGATGATATAGTTTTAGTTACTACTGGTAATTCTAAAGGAGTTAAAGGTAAAGTAATAAAAGTATATCCTAAAGAAAATAAAGCTATTGTTGAGGGAGCAGCTATTGTATCTAAACATACTAAGCCTAATGCTGCAAATCCTCAAGGAGGAATTATTAAGAAAGAAAGTAAAATTCACGTTTCAAATTTAATGTTGATTGATCCAAAAACTGGAGATCCAACTAAAGTAGGAAGAAGAGAGGATGAAAAATTAAAAAAAATAGTAAGATATTCTAAAAAAACAGGAGAAGTAATAAAATAATGGATTATATACCAAGATTAAAGAAAAAATATAATGAGGAGGTTATCTCTAACCTTAGAAGTAATTATAAATCTGTAATGCAGGTTCCTAGATTAGTAAAGATATGTCTTAATCAAGGAGTTAATGCTATAACTGATAAAAAACAACTTGAATCTGCTCAACAAGAAATGACTATCATTACAGGTCAGAAGGCAGTTTTAACTAAATCTAAGAAAGATATCTCAAATTTTAAATTAAGAAAAGGAATGCCTGTTGGCGTTATGGTTACCTTAAGGGGTAATAATATGTATGAATTTTTAGATCGTTTAATTACTTCAACTTTACCAAGAGTTAGAGATTTTAATGGCATATCTACAAAAGGATTTGACGGTAGAGGTAATTATACTTTAGGTATTAAAGAACAAATAGCATTTCCAGAAATTAGTATTGATAAAATAAATAAAGTAACAGGAATGGACATCACTTTTGTTACTGATACAAATTCTGATGAAGAATCATTATTATTATTAACAAAATTAGGCTTACCATTTAAGAAAAATGATCAGGAAGAAAAGAAAAGAGAAGATGAAATAAAATTAAAGAAAGAGGAAAAAGAAAAAGCAGCTGCAGAAGCCAAGTCCAAAGAATCAGAAAATCTAGTTTCAGAAACTAAAGAAACTGAAGATGAATCTGATATAGAAGATGAGAAAATTGATACTTCAAATAATTTGGATGATGCTACACAAAAGGATGAAAATATTTCTAAAGATTAAATTATAATTTATGGCTAAAGAATCAATGAAGGCTCGAGAGGTAAAGAGAGCAAAATGTGTTAAAAAATATGAGGAAAAAAGAAAAGCTTTAAAAGCTGCTGGTGATTATTTGGGATTACAAAAACTGCCTAAAAATGCATCTCCGGTCAGAATGCATAATAGATGTAAATTAACTGGAAGGCCAAAAGGATATATGAGACAGTTTGGTATCTCGAGAGTAACGTTTAGAAAAATGGCAAATTTTGGTTTAATTCCAGGAGTAAAAAAAGCAAGTTGGTAATTTTAAAAAAATAAAATATATTATATGTTTACAGACCCAATAGCAGATTATTTAACAAGAGTAAGAAATGCGCAGATCGCAGGTCTTAAAGTAGTTGATATTCCTTCATCAAATATGAAAAAATCAATTACTGAAATATTATATAATAAAGGATATATTACAAGTTTTAAATTTGAAAATACTGACAATAAACAAGGTAATATTAAATTAGCATTAAAATATAATAAAGAGAATAATACACCTGCTATAAAGAAATTAATAAGAATCAGTAAGCCTGGTTTGAGAAAATATACTGACTCCAAAGATTTACCTAGAGTTATAAATGGATTAGGAATTGCAATTATTTCAACTTCTAAAGGTGTTATAACTGATAAAGAGGCTAGAGATTTAAATGTAGGTGGAGAAATTATTTGTTATATATATTAAATTAATAAAATGTCAAGAATAGGAAACGATCCAATAAATATCCCTGAGGGAGTAAGTTGTTTAAAAGAAAATAACTTTATCATAGTTAAAGGACCTTTAGGAGAATTAAAAGAAGATATAAATTCAAATTCAATATCTGTTGATATTTCTGATAATAAAGTTGTTTTATCTAGAAATAATGATAATCCAGATACAAGAAGTAAACATGGTTTATATCGTGCTTTAATTGCAAATATGATACAAGGAACAACTCAAGGATTCACAAAAAAACTTGAATTAAGAGGTGTTGGTTATAGAGCAAATACACAGGGTAATGTTTTAGATATTTCTGTTGGTTATTCTCACAATATTGTTTTTAACATTGCAGAAGATGTTAAAGTTACTGCTGAAACTGAAAAAGGGCAAGCACCTATTGTAACAATTACAGGAAGTGATAAACAATTAGTTGGAGCAATTGCTGCAAGAATCAGAGCAGAAAGGAAACCTGAGCCATATAAAGGTAAGGGAATTCGTTACGTAAATGAGTATGTTAGAAAGAAAGCAGGTAAAACAGCTGCAGCTTAAAAAAAATAAAATGAAATCAAAAAAAGAAATTAGAATCAAGAAAAGATATTCGATAAGAAAAAAAATTTCTGGTACGGCTGATAGACCAAGGCTAGCAGTTTTTAGATCTAATAAAGAAATATATGTACAATTGATTGATGATTTAAATGGACATACAATTTCTTCAGCATCATCAAGAGATAAAGAGTTGAAGTCTAGTAAGTCTACAAAAACTGAGCAAGCTCAATCAGTAGGTAAGTTAATTGCTGAAAATGCAAAAAAAGTAGGAGTTTCATCTGTGATTTTTGATAGAGGTGGTTTTGTATATCATGGTAGGATAAAAGCATTAGCTGATGCTGCAAGAGAGAGTGGTTTAAAATTTTAAAAAAATAGATATGTTAAAATTATCACAAAATAAAAGAGTAAAGATATCTGCAGATATTGAATTAAAAGATAGATTGGTAGGAGTACAAAGAGTAGTAAAGGTTACTAAGGGTGGAAGGGCTTTTGGCTTTTCTGCTATTGTAGTTGTTGGTGATGAAAAAAGTATTGTTGGTATAGGATTAGGAAAATCAAAAGATGTATCAACTGCTATTCAAAAAGCTATTGAATCTGCAAAAAAGAATCTAGTAAGAATACCAATTTATAAAGGCACCATTCCTCACGAGCAAGTAGCGAAATATAGTGGTTCACAAGTACTAATTAAACCTGCTTCAAATGGTACTGGAGTAAAGGCTGGAGGAGCTATGAGAGCTGTTTTAGAGAGCGCTGGTGTAAAAGATGTTTTAGCTAAGTCTAAAGGATCTTCAAACCCACATAATTTAGTTAAGGCAACATTAAAAGCATTATTAGAATTAAGAGATGCTAGAACAGTTGCATTTCAAAGAGGTGTGACATTGGATAAAGTATTTAACGGATAGAATATTTATGGAAAAGATTAGAATAAAGCAAGTTAGAAGTAGAATTGGTAGACCAAAGGATCAAAAGAAAACATTGGATGCATTAGGATTAAGAAAAATGAATAGTATAGTTGAACATAATGCAACGCCTCAAATTTTAGGGATGGTAAATAAAGTACAACATTTAGTAATAGTATTATAATTTTATGGAATTACATGATTTAAAACCAGCTGAGGGATCAGTTAAGAAAGGAAAAAGAGTTGGAAGAGGAGAAGGGTCAAAAAAGGGAGGAACTTCTACAAGAGGACATAAGGGTGCAAAGTCACGTTCAGGTTATTCAAAAAAGATAGGATTTGAAGGTGGTCAACAACCATTACAAAGAAGAGTTCCAAAATTTGGTTTCACTAATCCTAATAGATTGAAATACAACACTGTGAATATTGATACTATACAAAATTTGTATAATAATAAGAAATTGAAAAGTAAAATAGGTAAAGAAGATTTGATTGTAAATGGTCTTGTTCAAAAGAAAGATTTAGTTAAAATTTTAGGAAGAGGTGAATTAAAAGCTAAATTAGATGTTACAGCTGATGCATTTTCTTTACAAGCTAAAAAAGCAATAGAAGCTGCTGGGGGTTCAGCAAACATAATCAATAACTCAAAATGAAAAAATTAATAGATACTATTAAGAATATTTGGAATATACAAGATCTTAGAGATAGGATTTTGGTGACATTAGGTATTCTTGCTATTTACAGGTTTGGTTCATTTGTGGTTATTCCTGGTGTAGACCCATCCCAATTATCTGCATTACAGGATCAAACATCTGATGGATTACTTGGTTTGTTAAATTTATTTACTGGTGGTGCTTTTTCACAAGCATCTGTTTTTGCATTAGGTATAATGCCATATATTTCAGCTTCTATTGTAGTTCAGCTATTAGGAATGGCAATTCCTTATTTTCAAAAACTACAAAAAGAAGGAGAAAGTGGAAGGAGAAAGATTAACAATATCACTAGATATTTAACTATTTTGATTACTGGTGGACAAGCTCCTGGCTATATAGCTAACTTAAAAGCTACACTTCCTGATTCAGCATTTTTGTTATCACCAGGAACATTTTGGCTTTCTTCTATTATTATTTTAGTAACAGGGACCATGTTTGTTATGTGGTTAGGAGAAAAAATAACAGACAGAGGTATTGGTAATGGGATTTCACTTTTAATAATGATTGGAATTATTGCTAGTTTACCTCAGTCATTAATGCAAGAATTTGTAGCAGCTCTTGGTAGTGCTGGTGGTGGAATGGTAATGTTTATGTTAGAAATGTTAGCATTGTTAATTGTAATTATGGTTTCAATTCTTTTAGTACAAGGAACAAGAAGGATTCCAGTTCAATATGCAAAAAGAGTAGTAGGAAATAAACAGTACGGTGGTGTAAGACAATTCATTCCTTTAAAAGTAAATGCTGCTGGTGTAATGCCAATTATATTTGCTCAAGCTATAATGTTTGTGCCTATAACTCTTGTTGGTTTTTCTGATAATGAAAACTTACAAGGTGTAGCAGCTGTTTTAACTGATTTTGGAGGATTTTGGTATAATCTTTTATTTTTTATCATGATTGTATTATTCACTTATTTTTATACAGCTATGACTGTTAATCCAAATCAGATGGCAGATGATATGAAAAAAAATGGTGGTTTTATTCCTGGTATAAAACCTGGAAGAGCTACTGCTGAGTATTTAGATGGAGTTATGTCTAGAATAACTTTGCCTGGATCTTTGTTTTTAGGAATAGTAGCAATTTTACCTGCTTTTGCTATGGCTGCTGGTGTTAATATTCAGTTTGCTCAATTTTATGGAGGAACTTCTTTATTAATATTAGTTGGTGTAATATTAGATACATTACAACAAATTGAAAGTCATCTTTTAATGCGTCATTATGATGGATTAATGGATTCTGGTAGAATAAAAGGAAAATCTTCAGGTAGATTGATGTAAATTATACAAATTGTATGATTAACTATAAATTAGAAGAGGAGATAGAGTTAGTTAGAAAAAGTTCTTTACTTGTTGCAGCAACTCACGCTGAGATTGCAAAATTAATACAGCCAGGTATCACTACAATTGAACTTGATAGTGTAGCTGAAGAGTTTATATTAGATAATGGAGGGTTACCAGCATTCAAAGGTTATCAAGGTTTTCCTAATACACTTTGTATATCACCTAATGAACAAGTTGTACATGGTATACCAGGTAATTATTGTCTTAAAGAAGGTGACATATTATCTGTTGATTGTGGTGTATTAATGAATGGTTATTATGGTGATTCAGCTTATACATATCCTGTTGGTGAAGTCAATCAAGATATAAAAAATCTGCTAGATGTAACAAAGGATTCTTTGTATAAAGGTATAGAACAAGCTGTTAGTGGTAATAGTATGGGTGATATTTCCTTTGCAATACAAAATTACGCAGAATCGTTTGGTTATGGCGTTGTTAGAGAATTAGTGGGACATGGAATTGGGAAGAAATTACATGAGTCTCCGGAAGTGCCAAATTATGGTTTTAGAGGTGAAGGATTAATTTTAAGAGAGGGTTTGGTAATAGCAATAGAACCTATGATTAATTTAGGTGATAAGAGTATAATGCAACATAAAGATGGATGGACGATTACAACAATTGATAAGAAACCATCAGCACATTTTGAACATACAATTGTAGTTAGGAATGAAAAAGCTGAAATTTTATCAAGTTTTATTGAAATAGAAAAAATATTAAATGGCAAAACAAGCTAATATAGAATTAGATGGGACAATAACACAAGCATTATCAAATGCTATGTTTCGTGTTGAGTTGGAAAATGGTCACAATATTGTTGCCCATATTTCTGGAAAAATGAGAAAATTTTATATTAAGTTATTACCTGGAGATAAAGTTAAATTAGAAATGTCACCATATGATTTAACAAAAGGAAGAATAACATATAGATATTAATTAATAATATATAAAATGAAAGTAAGAGCATCAGTAAAAAAAAGAAGTGAAGATTGTAAGATTGTTAAGAGAAAGGGAAGGGTTTATGTAATAAATAAAAAGAACCCAAGATATAAACAAAGACAAGGTTAAAATATGGCAAGAATTAAAGGTATAGATTTACCAAAAAATAAAAGAGGAGTTATTGGCTTAACATACATATATGGTATAGGAGCTTCATATGCAAGCTCTATTTTGAAAGAAGCAAATATCCCTGAAGACACCAAAGTAAATGATTGGTCAGATGATCAAACAAATAAAATTAGGTCAATAATTTCTGATAAATATATCGTTGAGGGAGAATTAAGAGCTGAAACAAAGATGAATATCAAAAGATTAATGGATATAGGTAGTTATAGAGGTATTAGACATAGAATGGGTTTGCCATTGAGAGGTCAAAAAACAAAGAATAACTCTAGAACAAGAAAAGGAAAAAGAAAAACAGTAGCAAATAAAAAGAAATAGTATCATGGCAAAAACAACAAAAAAGAGTATAGTAAAAGTTGAACCTGAGGGACAGGCCCATATTCAAGCAACGTTTAACAATATTATTATTTCTTTAACAAATAATAGCGGACAGGTAATTTCTTGGTCATCTGCTGGTAAAATGGGTTTTAGAGGATCTAAGAAAAACACTCCATATGCAGCTCAGATGGCTGCAGAAGATTGTGCTAAAATAGCTTTAGAAAAAGGATTAAAAAGAGTGAAAGTATATGTAAAAGGACCAGGTCAAGGAAGAGAGTCAGCTATTAGAACTATTCATAATACAGGTATTTTAGTTACAGAAATTATTGATGTGACTCCTTTACCTCATAATGGATGTCGACCACCAAAAAAGAGAAGAGTTTAATTTAATTATATTATAATATGGCAAGATATACAGGACCAACATCAAGAATTGCTAGGAGATTTGGAGAACCAATATTTGGTCCGGATAAATCATTAGCAAAAAAATCTTATCCACCTGGACAGCATGGTAATCAAAGGAGGAGAGGAAAGCAATCAGAATATGGTATTCAATTAATGGAAAAACAAAAGGCTAAATTTACCTATGGTATTTTAGAAAAGCAATTTTCTAATTTGTATAGAGAAGCACTAAGAAGAAAGGGGGTAACAGGAGAAAATTTATTACAATTATGTGAAATGCGTCTAGATAATGTTGTTTATAGATTAGGAATTGCACCTACTAGAAGATCAGCTCGTCAATTAGTTACTCATAAACATATTATGGTAAATGGAGAAAATTGTAATGTACCATCTTATGCTTTAAAAGTCGGAGATGAAGTTTCAGTTAGAGAACGCTCTAAATCATTAAAGGTTATAATAGATTCATTATCTCTTAGAGACAATCAGATGGAATGGTTAGAGTTTAATATCGAAAATAAATTAGGTAAAGTTGTTGCAAAGCCAGAAAGGATACAAATACCAGAAACAATAAAAGAACAGTTAATTGTAGAGTTATACTCTAAATAAATAATTTTAAAAATATATAATATGTCAATTTTAGATTTTCAAAAACCGGATGAAGTAATAATGATCAATGAGAAAGCTAATCAAGGAAATTTTGAGTTTAGGCCACTTGAGCCAGGATATGGACTAACAGTAGGTAATGCATTAAGAAGAGTTTTATTATCATCCCTAGAAGGTTATGCAATAACATCTATAAAAATATCTGGTGTTGATCATGAATTTTCTACAATAAAAGGAGTTGTTCAAGATGTAACGGAAATTATATTAAATTTAAAACAAATTAGATTTAAACAACAAATAGATTCAGCAGAAAACGAAACAGCTCTTATGAAAGTAAGTAAAAAAGATACTATTACTGGTGCTGATATTGCAAGTAGTTTATCAAATTTTCAAGTTTTAAATCCTGACCATCTTATTTGTGAATTAGATAAAAAAATAAATTTTGAGATGGAATTTACCATTAGTAAGGGTAGAGGATATGTTCCAGCCGAAGAAAATATAATTGAAGAAAAATCTGTAGGAACAATTGCTATTGATTCAATTTTCACACCTATTAAAAATGTTAATTATAATATTGAAGATTACAGAGTTGGACAAAAAACAGATTTTGAAAAATTAAACTTTAATATTACAACTGATGGGTCAATAGAACCAAAACAAGCCCTAACGGAAGCATCTAAGATATTAATTCAACATTTTATGTTGTTTTCAGATGAAAAAATTAATTTAGAAGAAGATATAGTAGAAGAATTTGATGAAGATACTTTGCATATGCGTCAATTATTAAAAACAGAGCTTACAGAATTTGGTTTATCTGTTAGAGCATTAAATTGTTTAAAAACAGCAGAGGTATTTACATTAGGAGAATTAGTTTCTTTTAAAAAATCGGATATGTTAAAGTTTAGAAATTTTGGTAAGAAGTCACTATCAGAATTAGAAGAGTTAATTGCAGAAAAGGGATTAACTTTTGGTTTTGATATTTCAAAGTATAATTTAGATAATGAATAAAAAATGAGACATAGAAAAAAATTCAATCATTTAAGTAGAAAGTCTGCACATAGAAAAGCAATGTTAGCTAATATGTCGTGTTCATTAATTCAATATAAAAGAATTAAAACAACTTTAGCAAAAGCAAAAGCTCTAAGAGTTTATGTTGAACCATTAATCACAAAATCAAAAAATGATACAACTCATTCAAGAAGAGTTGTTTTTTCATATTTAAAACAAAAAGAAGCTGTTACAGAATTATTTGGAGATGTTTCTGTGAAAATTGGTGATAGGCCTGGAGGATATACTAGAATTATTAAATTAAATAATAGATTGGGAGATAATGCTCAAATGGCTTTTATTGAATTGGTTGATTATAATGAAAATTATACTACTGATAAACCTAAACGTAAAAAATCAAGAAGAACTAGGAAAAAAGGTTCTCAGGAAAATAATAATTTAGAAAATATTAAATTAGATCCTGTTGAGGACACATCTACTGAGGAAGCATCTGCTGAGGAGGTAAATACTGAGGAAGCATCTATTGAGGAAGCATCTACTGAGGAAGCATCTACTGAGGAAGCATCT
>MDSV01193378.1_pt1 | contig 12031 bp, 13 predicted proteins | sample 810851 | NCBI WGS metagenome assembly MDSV01 (sample SAMN05326640, study PRJNA326480) | marine metagenome | isolation source: seawater | place: Atlantic Ocean: North East | collected 2012 | reverse complement strand
GCATCACTATCAGATGATATTGCATACAATAGTCATGATTTAGAAGATGGTTTAAATGCTAATTTGTTTAAAATAGAAGAACTAGAAGATATACCTATAATTAATAAAATCATTAAAAAACACAAAAAAAAACTTAATAAAAAAAATAAAGAATTAGTTCTTAGACAAATAATTCGAGAAATAATAAACTCAATGGTTTTAGATGTTATTGTAAATACCAATAAAAATATTAAAATAAAAAATCTTAATAGTATAAGCCAGGTTTATAATACTGCAGAACCTATAGTCAATTTTTCAAAAAAAATGCAAATTTTTGATTTGCAAATTAAAAAATTTTTACGAGAAAAAATGTACCTTAGCCCCACTGTTAGAAATAAAACTAAAGAAGGAAAAAAAATAATTAAAGTATTATTTTTAAAAATTAACAAAAATCCTAATAAATATATAAATAAATTCAAATTTATTAGTAAAAATAACTCAAGAAATGTGTGTGATTTTATTGCTGGTATGACTGATAGATATGCTATTAATCTATATAAAGCATTAAAATGAATATATTTAATTTATACTTAGATCAAATAAAAAAAATAGTATTGAAAAATAAAAATGATCTTGAACTTAAAGAATTAAATGATTTTTCAGGTATACAAGTAGAAAGTCCTCCTGTAAAATTTAATTGCGATCTTTCAACTAATTTACCAATGATTTTAGGTAAGATTAATAAAAAAGATCCAAAAATATTAGCAGAAAAAATTAAAAATATTCTTTTAAAAGAAATAAAAAACTTTGAAAAAATTGAATTGGCTGGACCTGGCTTTTTAAATATTAATTTGAATACAGCAGCTCTTTTAGATTTTATAAAAAATATTTTAAGAGATGAAAATACCTACGGTTCACAAAAAAATAATAAAAGTTACAATATTGAATTTGTGTCTGCCAATCCTACTGGTCCAATGCATGTTGGTCATTGTAGGGGTGCCATTTATGGAGACGTAATGTCAAACTTACTTAGATTTAATGGCAACAAAGTAATTAAAGAATACTATATTAATGATTATGGATCTCAAATTAAAAATTTTACTAAATCAGTATTTTTACGATTGAAAGAGATTAAATATAAAGAAAAATTCCAAGACTCTCCTGATTTATATCCAGGTGATTATATAATTGATATAGCTAAAAATATTATAGAAAACAATCCTGATACTGAATTTAACAATATTGATACAAATGAAGAATTGATTAGAACCCAAAGTTTAAAAAATTCTATGGATCTTATAAAAAGAGATCTTGATAAACTTGGGATAAAGCATGATAATTTTGTGTCTGAGAGTGAACTTGTAAAAAAAAATTTAGTAAAAAAAACTGTATCAGTATTACAAAAGAATGATCATATAGTTGAAGGTTATTTAGATCCACCTAAAGGTGAAAATATAAAAAATTGGAAAAAAGTTAAAAGACTTATATTTAAATCAAGTAAATTTGGAGATGACGCAGATCGAGCTTTACAAAAAAATGATGGCTCTTGGACATATTTTGCAAATGATATAGCTTATCATGCAGATAAAGTCTCAAGAAAATATGATTACCTAATCAATGTACTAGGTGCTGATCATATTGGTTATACAAAAAGAATTTCCTCAGCTGTTTCGGCTATTTCAAATAATAAAACAAAACTAGATTGTAAAATATGTCAATTGGTAAAATTATTTAAAAATGGCAAACCTTTCAAAATGTCTAAAAGAGCTGGAGAATTTATTTCAGTAAATGATTTGCTTAATGAAGTCGATAAAGACTCAATTAGATTTATGATGTTAAATAGAAGTAATGATGTAGAACTTGATTTTGATTTTGATAAAATAATTGAAAAAAATAAAGAAAATCCTGTTTTTTATGTTCAATATTGTTATGCAAGAATTAACTCATTATTTAGAAGTATCAAAATGGAAATAAATAATTTCAATATTAAAGATGGAGATGAAATAATATTAAATGAGTATGAAAAAAATATTTTAAGGAAAATATTTGATTGGCCAAAAGTAATTGATGCATCAGCTAGAAAATACGAACCTCATCGAATTCCTTTTTATTTGTATGAACTTGCAACTATTTTTCATTCTTATTGGAGTAAAGGAAATGAAAATGATCAATTTAAGTTTATTTTAAATGGTAAAATTAAAAATAATGCATCTTTTTTGATTATAAGACTAGTATCTATAGTAATTAAAAATGGCATGAATATTTTAGGCGTTTCATTGCCTAATAAAATGTAATGATAAAAAAAATTTGTCTTATTTTTGTGATAATATTTATAATCTTATTTTTTTATTGCGTAGTAGATTACTATATATCCGATATAAATGTAAAAAAGATTAATAAGAATAGATCCAATATTAACTTTTTAATAACTAAACAATCTGATGTTTTAATTTTTTTAGAAAATGATACTAGTGACGTAATTGAGTTTAATTATGGATATAGTGTTATAGATAAAAAACCTAAAAGAAAATTTTGGGAACTTTTTAATCAATGAAAAGAAAAGCAATTATTATAAGTATAAAAGGATATACTCTAAGTAACAAAGAAAAGCTTTTACTTCAAAAAGAAAAGCCTTGGGGGGTAATATTATTTAAAAGAAATTTATCAGAATTTTCACAGATAAAATCTCTTATCCGCGATATTAGAAATTGTCTTAAAGATAAAAACTATCCTGTTTTGATTGATGAAGAGGGGGGCAAAGTAAGTAGATTAAATAGTATTATAAATAACCAACTTTCTCAAAAATATTTTGGGGATATTTATACTCAAAATAAAAAAATAGGCGTTAATCTTTATAAAAATTATTTAAAATCTATCATTAATACCTTAATAAAATTAGGTATTAACATCAATACTGTTCCGATTTTAGATAAACTTAATAGTAAAACTCATAAAATAATTTCAAATAGAGCATTTTCATCAAACACTCAAATTATAAAAGATTTAGGAAATTTATGTATCAAAACATATAATAAACATAAAATATCAACTGTAATCAAACATATACCTGGTCATGGCTTAAGCACCTCTGACAGTCATTTGAAATTACCTATAATCAATAAAAGTTACAACTATTTAAGAAATAATGATTTTAAATGTTTTCAAAATATAAAATCTTATTTAGCTATGACAGCACATATACTTTATAAAAAAATTGATTCAGAAAATTGTGCAACACACTCAAAAATAATAATAAAAAATATAATTAGAAGAAAGATTAAATTCAAAGGGCTATTAATTTCAGATGATATATCTATGAAAGCTTTAAAATACGACTTAGTAGAAAATGCACTTAGATCTCTAAATGCTGGTTGCAACATTGTTCTTTATTGTTCTGGAAAATACAATGAATCAGCAAAATTACTAAAAAACATACCTTATATAGATAAGTTTACACAAAAAAAAACATCAGAATTATATAAATTTTTAAGTTAATATTAATATATGGAATCAATTACCCGCAAACCAATCTCAGTGGAAATACCTAACTTTAGCGGACCTTTAGAGGTACTACTAGACTTAGCAAAGTCGCAGAAAGTCAATCTTGCGAATATTTCAATTACTCAATTAGCTGATCAATTTCTGAAATACATTAAAGAAACTGAAAAATTAAATTTAGAAGAAGCTTCAGAATTTCTTTTAATGGCAACATGGTTAGCATATTTAAAATCAAAACTTTTATTACCAGAGGAAGATGATGATGATTTTAAAGCTTTAGAAGTAGCAGAAAAATTGAAATTACAATTAAAAAAATTAGAACTTATAAGACTTCTTTCAGATCAACTGCTATCGAGAAAAAGAATAGGAAAAGATATTTTTTACAGAGGAATGAAGGGGGGAATACTTTCTAATAAAACCTCAATTTACGATATAAATCTTTATGAGCTTTTAAAGACTTATGCTGTAATTAATTCTCAAAAAGCTTTTCAAACTATTAATATACCTAAGTTACCAGTGTTAACTGCAGAGGCTGGAATAAAACAAATTAAAGATAATTTAGACAAATTAGATAACTGGCATGAGTTATATAAATTAATACCAAGTAATTTTTTTATTAACAAAAAATTTAAAAAAACTGGTATTGCAGGAATTTTTGCAGCGAGTTTAGAATTATCAAAAGAAGGAGTAATTGATATAATGCAAAAAAATATTTTTGATAAATTAATGATTAAAAGAACTAATAAATGAAAAAAAAAATAAGTAAAAACAATATAATAAAATTTCCCAAAAAATTTTCGAAAGTCGAACGTAAAGTAGAAGCTATTTTATTTGCAGCTTCTGAACCGCTTGATATTGAAACAATAGAAAAAAGATTGAATATGAGTTTAGATATAAACAAAGTTTTATCAAAAATACAAATTGATTATGAAAAAAGAGGTATCAATTTAATTTGCATTAGAAATAAATGGTCTTTTCGCACAGCTGAAGATTTATCTAAATCTATGGCTCTACAAAAAACAATTCAAAAAAAACTTTCTAAAGCAACGGTAGAAACTTTAGCCATAATAGTATACCACCAACCAGTAACTAGATCTGAGATTGAAGAAATAAGAGGTGTTGCATTTGGAACCAACACTTTAGAAATTTTACTTGAATTAGATTGGGTTAGACCTGCTGGAAGAAAAGATGTTCCTGGTAAGCCAATTCAATATGCTACAACTGAAAATTTTTTAAATCATTTTAATATTCAAAAATTATCAGATTTACCAACAATAGACGAACTGGGATCAGCCGGCCTAATTGATACATCCTCAATTGATTCATCAATATTCGGCACAGGAAAATTTTTTAAAGAACAGTCTTTGAGTAAAAAAGAGAACATCTACTCTGATATTGAGAAAGCAATTGACGATTCTTCAAATTCTGATGAATAAAGTTATTTATTTAAGGTAAATAATTGTATATAAATAAGTAATGAGTATTGGATTTTGGCAAATTGCTATTGTAGTCGTTTTAGTTGTTCTACTTTTTGGTAGAGGTAAGATTTCTGATTTAATGGGTGATGTTGCAAAAGGGATAAAAAGTTTTAAAAAAGGTATGTCTGATACACAAGATACTGATAATAATCCGGACGATAAAAATAATTCAAATAATAATTAATCTAAATGCCACAAATTGGTTGGTTCGAATTACTTGTAATAGTAATCATAGCAATATTAGTAATAGGTCCTAAAGAATTTCCTATTGTAGTAAGAAAGATTGGATCTTGGGTGGGAACTATTAAAAGATATATTGCTGATGTACAGCAAGGTATCAATGAAGCTACTAATTTAGAAGAAAATAATAAAAAACAAGAAGACAAAAATGACAATAAAAAAAACTGATTCAAATATTAGTTTTGTAGGTCATTTAACAGAACTTAGATCTAGACTTTTAAAATCTTTTATTTTTTTGATTGTAACTTTTATTTTATGTTATTATTTTGCTGAAAATATTTACAGTTTTCTTGTTAAACCATATTCCGATGCAATTATAGAAAACAATTTAGATAGAAGATTAATTTTTACTGCATTACACGAAGCATTTTTAACTTATTTAAAAGTTGCTTTCTTTTCTGCTTTTTTTTTAACAAGCCCAATATTTTTAACTCAAATATGGAAATTTATAGCACCTGGATTATATCAAAATGAAAAAAAAGCATTGATACCTTATTTAATTGCAACACCTTTACTATTTTTATTTGGTGGTTTGCTTGTTTATTGCTTTATTATGCCTTTAGCTATAAAATTTTTTCTTAGTTTCGAGTCTATAGGAAGTGCCAATAGTATCGCAATACAGTTAGAAGCAAAAGTAAATGAATATTTATCTTTAGTAATGAGATTGATATTTGCTTTTGGTATAAGTTTTCAACTACCAGTAGTCTTAAGTTTACTTGCTAGAATAGGAGTTGTTGACTCAAATTATTTAAAATTAAGAAGAAAGTATGTTGTTGTAATAATTTTTGCTATTGCAGCAATCTTAACTCCACCTGATCCAATTACTCAAATTGGTTTAGCTTTACCATTATTATTGTTATATGAACTATCAATCATTACTGTTAAGTTTATTGAAAAGAAAAAGAATGCATAATTTAAAAGATATTAGAAAAAATATAGATATTTTTAAAAAAAAAATTTCATCTAGAAATGATAAGATAGACTTTGATAAATTAATTTTATTAGATAAAAAAAATCGTGAGTTAATTCAAAAAAAAGAAAATTTTGAAAGGGATAAAAAAATATTATCTAAATCTAAAGATAAAAAAAATTTTGAGCAATCAAAAATACTTACCAAACATATTAATGATCTGACAAAAGAACAAGAGTCTTTACAGGATAATATTAATATTTTACTTCATAATATACCTAATATTCCTTCTGTTGATGTACCAGTCGGCAAAGATGAAAAGTCAAATAAAATAATTAAAAAAGTTGGAAAGATACGTGATTTTAATTTTTCAATTAAATCACATGAAAAAATCGGTGAACTAACTGGTGAAATGGATTTTGAAACCTCAAATAAACTTTCTGGCTCAAGATTTGTAGTATTAAAAAACAATTTAGCTTTACTAGAAAGAGCATTAATAAATTTTATGATAGATACACATACACAAAAGTTTGGTTATACAGAAATTTCTCCTCCAATAATTGTTAATGAAGAGGTTATGTTTGGAACCGGTCAATTACCAAAATTCGAGGATGATCAATACGAATTAAAACTTATTAATGACTCAAAAAGAAAGTTTTTAATTCCAACTGCTGAAGTTGTTTTAACTAATTTAGTGAGATGTTCAACTTTAGATATTAAAGATCTTCCTTTAAGATATGTTGCCTCAACACCTTGTTTTAGAAAAGAGGCAGGAAGTTATGGAAAAGACACAAAAGGATTGATGCGTCAACATCAATTTTATAAAGTTGAACTTGTTAGTATTGTTGAACCAAAAAAGTGCAATGATGAATTAGAAAGAATGCTTAATTGCGCAGAAGATATTTTAAAATTATTAAATATACCGTACCAAACAGTTATGCTTTCAACTGGTGATATGGGTTTTAGTGCTGAAAAAACATACGATATTGAGTCTTGGATTCCATCTGAAAAAAAATACAGAGAAATTTCTAGTTGCTCATCTTGTGGCACATTTCAAGCGAGAAGAATGGGAGCAAAGTATAAATCTACTGAAGGCACTAATTATTTAGCAACTTTAAATGGATCAGGTTTAGCTGTTGGTAGATTGATGATTTCTTTAATGGAAAATAATCAAAATGAAGATGGAAGTGTTGCAATACCCGATGTTTTAAAAAAATATATGAATAATTTAAATGAAATTTAATTATTATTTCCTTGTTTAATTAATTCTTTTATTATAATTATTCAGCTATTATGAATGGACAAGGAATAGCACAATTTATACCTTTAATATTAATTTTTGTAATATTTTATTTTTTTCTAATAAGACCTCAACAAAAAAGAGTCAAAGACCATAAAGCTATGGTTCAAGGTCTTAAAAGAGGAGATGAAATAATTACCTCTGGTGGCATAATCGGAATTGTCGATAGAGTAATGGAAGACGACAGAATAGAAGTTATATTAACTGATAATGTAAAAGTTCAGATAATTAAATCTACAATTACAAGCTTGCTAAAAAAAGAAGAAATAAAAAAATAATTTTTTCTAGTGTTAAATTTTTCAAAAATAAAAGTCTTATTTATTTATCTTTTTATTATAACACTCGTTTTTTTATCTAGTTTAAATTTTCAAAATGATGAAAATGTACTTATTGATAAAAAAGTTAACCTCGGTCTTGATTTACAAGGAGGGTCATATTTATTATTAGAAATAGATACAAATCCTCTTATAAGTGAAAGAATTCAAAATAAGGTTATACCGTTAAAAAATTTTTTAAATGATAATGAATTTAAATATTTTAATTTTTCAATAAATTCTAAAAATATAAGTTTTGAGATTGAAGATAAAAATTTGAAAAAATTTGAAATGAAATTTTTTTCTAAAAAAGAAAATTTACTGAATCCATTTATTAATCAGTATAATACACATGAACTTAATTATGAAACATCCAAAAATAATGTTACTATTTTTTTTTCTAAATACGGACTTTTGACTTTAAATAATTCTGCATTAAATCAATCTATTGAAATTGTTCGAAGGAGAATTGACGACTTTGGAACAAAGGAACCTACCATTTTACAAAGAGGCGAAAAACGAATTTTAGTCGAATTACCAGGTTTAAAAGATCCAGAGAGGATAAAGAACTTATTGGGAAAAACTGCAAAATTAGATTTTAGATTAGTTTCAGACTCAAATAATGAATTTGGATCAGAAAATCTTACTTCTGAATTAGGTGAAAATCTTTCTGTAAGTAAAAGAATTATTATGGGTGGAGAAAATTTAATTGATGCTCAACCCAGGCTAGACTCACAAACAAATCAACCAAATGTATCTTTTACTCTAGATCGTTTAGGTGCACAAAAATTTGGAAAAGCTACAACTGAAAATGTGGGTAAAAGAATTGCTATTGTTTTAGATAAGAAAATAATAAGTGCGCCTTCAATTAGAGAACCTATTACTAGTGGAGCAGGTATAATTTCAGGAAATTTTAGTTTTCAAGAGTCAACTGATTTAGCACTTCTTCTAAGATCTGGCGCTTTGCCTACGCCGATAAATATAGTGGAGGAAAGAACAGTTGGACCTGACTTAGGTGAGGACTCAATTAAATCAGGTACAATTTCTCTCATAGTTGGTTTTATTTTAGTTATTATTTATATGATTATTAAATATAGATTTTTTGGTTTTATCGCCAATATTTCATTAGTTGCTAATTTATTGATGTTAATTGGAATTTTAACACTTTTGGAGGCAACTCTTACTTTACCAGGTATCGCAGGAATAATTTTAACAGTTGGTATGGCTGTCGATGCAAATGTACTTATATTTGAGAGAATTAAAGAAGAACTAAAAACTGAAAAGTCAATTATTCAAGCCTTTGATATTGGTTACACCAAAGCAAAAATTACAGTCTTAGATGCTAATATAACAACATTAATCGCTGCAGTTATTTTATTTTTTTTCGGCTCAGGACCGGTAAAAGGTTTTGCCGTTACTCTTGGTATTGGTATTGTAACAACATTATATTCTGCATATTTCTTAGCTAGACATTTAACTTCTTGGTATGTTTTAAAAAATAAGGGAGAAAATATAAAATTATAATGAAAAAAGATATAAATTTTCACAAATTTTTTAAAAAAGCTAATTTAATTTCTCTTGTTTTATTTACATTAAGTTCTTTGATTATTTTTTTTAAAGGCTTAAATTATGGGGTTGATTTTAAGGGAGGTACTTTATTAGAAATTCAAATAAACGAAAAAAACATTAATATTTCAGACATTAGGTCATCTTTAAATAACATTAATTTAGGTGATGTAAAAATTAAAGAATTTGGAGAAAAAGGTAATTATTTAATTAAAATAGAAGCAAAAACAGATGAAAATAAAAATTTAATACCAGAGTTAAAAAAAAATATTAATAATAAATTAGCAACAGAAGTAAATTATAGACGAGTTGAAAATGTAGGTCCAAAAGTAAGTTCAGAGCTTTTAAAATCTGGAATTATTGCCATTTGTTTATCCTTATTCGCTATGCTTTTTTATATATGGGTAAGATTTGAATGGCATTTTAGCATTGGTTCAATTATTGCTTTATTTCATGATGTCATAATCACCCTTGGAATATTTTCTATTTTATCAATAGAAATTAATTTATCTATAGTTGCAGCTGTTTTAACAATAGTTGGTTACTCAATGAATGATACCGTAGTAATTTACGATCGTATTAGAGAAAATTTATATAAATATAATAATATAAATACAAATGAAATATCTAATATCTCTATTAATCAAACTTTATCAAGAACATTAATTACTTCTGTAACAACTCTATTAGCTCTTTTTTCAATTTTTATTTTAGGCGGTGAAATTTTAAAAGGATTTTCTTTTGCAATGATTTTGGGTGTTTTAATAGGTACATATTCCTCTATATTTGTTGCTTCTCCAATTTTAAAATATTTAAATGTGAGCTACAAAACCATGCATAAAGAGGAAGAAAAAATAGTACCTTAGTAAAGGTTTTGTGCTGCAACCATTGAAAGCAACATTGGAAAAGATAATAAAGTATTAGTTCTTGAAAATAGCATAGCCAATTTTGCAGAATTTGCTTTTTCCTCTGGTGTACATTCAACCATCCCAAGAGCTTTTTTTTGATTGGGCCAAATTACCATCCATACATTGTAAGCCATAATAATTCCTAACCACATACCAATTCCTATCGCTGCATTTTTTCCATAACCATTACCAATACCTAAAGTCATAGCTTGGTGTAAATATCCGTTTAAGTAAGCTACAATAAGACCAGTTATAATTGTTGCTAAGGCAGCCCATCTAAACCAAAACAAAGCCTTAGGCGCAATTACTTTTCCTATAGCCGGTTTTTGCTCATCTGGTATGTTTGGCATAGAAGGAATTTGAACAAAATTAAAATACCAGAGTAGGCCAATCCACATTATCCCAGATAAAACATGTAAATATCTAAACAACCAACTAAAAAAATATGTATCAAAAACAAATCCATCTCCAGTAAAATGAAGAAATATTAGAAGAGCGATAGCTAATCCTAGTGATGCATGTATTGTTTTTGACAATGACTGTAATAAAGAGGTCATATTAAAACTATATCATAAAATAATTAATTTTATATATATATTTTTAAGCTGTTTTTTTCATTCCTGAGCTTACTAAAAGTTGTTTTATAAATCTTCCAGTATAACTTTTGTCTGATTGTGCTACTTTTTCAGGTGTTCCTTCCGCAATGATTTCTCCACCATTTACACCTCCTTCTGGGCCCATATCTATAATATGATCTGCCGTTTTAATTACATCTAAATTATGTTCTATAACAACCACTGTATTTCCGGTACTTACAAAAGCCTGTAAAATTTCTAATAATTTTTTGATGTCGTGTGAATGCAATCCAGTCGTAGGTTCATCCAATATATATAATGTTCTTCCTGTAGGTCTTTTAGAAAGTTCTTTAGCTAACTTAATTCTTTGGGCTTCACCACCAGATAGAGTAGTAGCTTGTTGACCTATTTTCATATAGCCCAATCCAACATGTTTCAAAGTAATCAATTTTGATTTTATTGTTTGTATATTTTCAAAAAAAAGGCAACCTTCATCTACTGTCATATCCAAAACATCAGCTATATTTTTATTTTTAAATCTTATTTCTAATGTTTCACGGTTGTATCTAGCACCTTTACACGTATCACAAGGTATAAACACATCAGGTAAAAAATGCATTTCATAAGTAATAACACCATCACCTTCACACGTTTCACATCTTCCGCCTTTAACGTTGAATGAATATCTTCCAACTTTATAACCTCTAGCTTTAGACTCAGGTAATGCTGCGAACCACTCTCTTATAGGTCCGAATGCACCAGTATATGTAGCTGGATTAGATCTAGGGGTTCTTCCTATAGGTGACTGATCAATATCTATAATTTTATCTATTATTTCTGTGCCTTTAAAACCTCTAAATGCTTTTGGAACTTTTCTTGATTTATTTTTATTCAACATCAAATTAAAAGCATTATACAAGGTATGTAAAATTAAAGTTGACTTTCCACTTCCAGAAACTCCAGTTACGCATGTAAAAGTGCCCACAGGAATTTTTAAATTAACACTTTTTAAATTATTTCCAGTAGCTCCGCTAATTTCTATAAACCTTCCATTTTTTGCTGACCTTCTTTTTCTTGGTAGACTTACAAATTTTTTCCCAGATAAATAATTTCCTGTTATACTTTTTTCATTATCAATTATATTTTGTAGATTTCCTTCAGCAATTATTTGACCACCATTAGATCCTGCCTCAGGACCAATATCAATTATATGATCTGAACTTTCCATTGTTTCAATATCATGCTCAACGACAATAACAGTAT
>MDSV01155485.1_pt1 | contig 12031 bp, 6 predicted proteins | sample 810851 | NCBI WGS metagenome assembly MDSV01 (sample SAMN05326640, study PRJNA326480) | marine metagenome | isolation source: seawater | place: Atlantic Ocean: North East | collected 2012 | reverse complement strand
TCCTTTGGAAGTCATTTTTTTCAAAATATAACCAGCCTCCATATTGGCTACCTTACAATTGACCACAAAAACATAAATGATTCTTTGAATTTTAATTGGTTAACTACACTAAAACCCAAAGAAGAAAAAAAACATATTAAGTGGTTTCAGTTCGATGATTCTTTTAAAACAATTATTGATGGACTTAGTGGTATGGGTAAAATTTTGATACCCAAACCTAGTGAAATTGAGTTAATGGATGAAGAAGACTCTACAGGTATTTAATCTTTATACGATTCCCTGATCCATCATTGCATCAGCCACCTTAATAAATCCAGAAATATTTGCGCCTTTAACATAATCAATATGCTTTTTATTATCACCATGAACTACGCATGCAGAGTGAATGCTTTTCATGATTGTCAAAAGTTTTTGGTCAACTTCTTCCCTTTCCCATCTGATTCGCATGCTGTTCTGGCTCATCTCAAGTCCTGATACCGCTACACCACCAGCATTGGCAGCCTTCCCAGGTCCAAACAATACCTTTGAATCTTGAAATATATTAATTGCATCGGGGTCAGATGGCATATTTGCACCTTCACTTATAGCAATTATTCCGTTTTTGACTAAGTCTTTTGCATTCGATTCATTTATTTCATTTTGGGTAGCACATGGCAAGGCAATATCGCAACTAATACCCCATGGACGTAGGCCTTCAAAATACTCACAACCAAATTCTTCAGCATATTCTTTAATTCTTCCTCTTTTATTATTTTTTAAATCAATCACCCAATCTAGTTTATCTTTTGAAATTCCTTCTGGATCATAAATGAAACCTGAAGAATCGGATAAAGTAACTACTTTTCCTCCAAGATGGAGAACTTTCTCAGTAGCATATTGGGCAACATTACCAGATCCTGACACTAAAACATCCTTACCTTCTATTGAATTTCCAATGTGTTTTAGCATTTCCTCTACAAAATAAACACAACCATATCCAGTTGCCTCTGGTCTAATTAGACTACCCCCCCAATTAATACCTTTACCAGTTAAAACACCTGTAAATTCATTTCTTATCCTTTTGTATTGACCAAACATATATCCAATTTCTCTACTTCCTACCCCAATATCTCCTGCTGGCACATCGGTATCCGGGCCTATATGCCTAGATAATTCTAACATGAAACTCTGACAAAAACTCATTACCTCGTTATCAGTTTTGCCTTTTGGATCAAAATCAGATCCACCCTTTCCCCCTCCCATTGGTAGGGTAGTCAAACTGTTCTTAAATACTTGTTCAAACCCCAAAAATTTTAGAATACTTAGATTGACTGAGGGGTGGAAACGCAATCCACCTTTATAAGGACCAATAGCTGAATTAAATTCTACCCTGTAGCCACGGTTCACATTAACCTGACCTCTATCATCTCTCCAAGGAACTCTAAAAGTAATTACTCTCTCTGGCTCGACTATTCTATCTAAAACTCCAGAATGCATATATTCTCTATTAGAGGCCAAAAAATCCCAAAGTGATTCAACAACCTCATGAACAGCTTGATGAAATTCGGTTTCATTAGGGTCTTTATGAGTGACTTTATTCATAAAGTCGTCAATTGAGTTGTACATGTACTTTCTCCTGTGTTCTAATCAGATTATAAAATTTAACATGCAATTTTATCATTACGCAGGCTCTATTTTTATATTTCTACTATTAGTTTTTTTTGAATACAGTATATAATTTCAAACATAGCATTATAGAAAAAAATGGCGGAGTAGCTCAGCTGGTTAGAGCATCGGAATCATAATCCGAGTGTCGGGGGTTCGAGTCCCTCCTCCGCTACATTGCAATTTATTTTTATGAAACACATATAGAATGATTATAAAAGTTGAATTTTTCCTGAAATTAGTTTTTATATTCATTTTCGTGCACATTACCACCCTAGCCCAAAAAAATATAACAGTTTTTAGTGGTTACAATTTTTCAACAATCAAATACAATCAAGACAATATAAATGAAAATGTTAACTTTAATTCTCATCGCGGATTAAATATAGGTATTGAGTACAGGTTCCCAAAAATCATTGCTGGTTTTGGTTATTTCCAAAGAGGCTCAGGTTTAAGTAGAGCTACAAAACTAAACATTGGTGGTATTGATTATAATATCGATATCAGTGGACACGAGGTTTATAATTATTTATCAGCTCACCTTGTTTATCCTTACAAAATAAATCAAAGTTTAGAACTATTTGGTGGAATTCAAATTGGAAAAAGCAATAATGGAGAATCACTAGCGAAACTAAAATTCACTGATTTCAATAGTAGTAGATCAGACAACATTGAATTAAAATCTGAAGATTTCAACATTGATCAAGGAATCAAACTCGGTATGAACTATATGTTAAATCCAAAATTTGGTTTTAGAGCGTCCTACTTCTCTGGGCTTATGAATGTCAGAAGTAATCTTGATGACTCTCTTAATTACAAAAACAATTCTTTCCAAGCATCATTACTAATAAACTTTAAAAATATAACTATCAAATCTCCAAAAAATTTACTGGATTCTACCAAATCAATTCGATCTAAATTAATAATTCCAGCAAAATCTATTTATGTGCAAGTGGGTAGCAAAGCTGATAACTCAGCCAATGTTAAATCAAGTTTGAGTGTTAATTATGGGGTCAGAGATAATGTAACAGTAGGAGTTCGAAAAAACGAGCATTTAGAAACTCTGGACATTTATATTAGGACAAATTATTTTAATAAATTTCTCAGAAAAATAAATTACCCTATCAACATAGTTTATCACTCAGCAATGAGCAACAAACGAAATAAATCTGTTATCATTGATGAAGTAGATAATTTTAATTTTTTACATAAAACTGTTTTTGAATACAAGATTCGAGCTTCAACAATTTTACATATTAGCCCAATGTATGTTCACAAGAATATTGCTAAAACAAAACTAGAGCCGAAAGGCTTTCCATGGGATTTATGGTTTTTAGAAGCTGGCTTCAATCAGGTGCGTAACCAAAAATTTTATATTTATGGTAGCGCTTATCGATTAATTAAAGATGCAGAACTAGCTAACAGTATATCCTTTTATTCACTTGGTGTAAGATATAATTTGAAATTAATTGAGCTAGATTTTTCATTAAGTAACATATCTAATACGTACGAAACAGCCCTTGCAGATGAAATTAATTCAAAAAAATCAAAGGAAAATATAAGATTTGGTTTTCAAATAAATAAAACATTTAACTAACTATAGAATGTATAATACTAAAACACTACAACTTAAATATATATTACTCAGCCTTTTATCTATTTTTTCTTGTGAATGGCGAGTAGAAGATCAGCCCGGTTACTGAGTAATTACATTCCCCCAGGATGGGGCGACATGTAATGAGGTAGTAACATTAACTGTTGATGCCAGTGATCCAGATGGGATTTGTGGAATAGAAGTCAATGTTAATGATTTTAAAATAGATGTGCCACTAAGTGAGATTTTAGGTAATCTTAACAATGAGCCGATCGAGGTTAGTTTAAATACAAATGAACTACCTGATGGCCCAGTAGCCGTTTCAGTAAGTATATGTGATTGTAACGATAATTGTACTGAAAGCCCGCCGATTGATTACACAATTGATAATACTTTATCTTTGCCAGATACTGTAAATATTAACTCTGTTATTTTTAATAATGGTGGTTTTGAAATTTTATGGGAAACTTCAAATGCTTCAGATTTTAACCAATATGATCTTTATCATTCTTTAGTAGATGAACCTGAAAATTTTTCTAAGATCTATTCTAGCAACGATATTAATAAAACTACATATTTCAAAATTGATGCCAATCCTTTGGTATTCAATTATTTTTATATTATAGTTTCCGACTCATTCAACTATTTTACTAAAGGTAATACCTACATTTCATCTCTAGACCCTAAACCAAATGCAATTAATATTGATTCAGTTTCATATGATCATTTATCAATGAATTTAAATTGGGAGGAATCTTTAGATGAAGATTTTTGGAAGTATGAAATACATTACGGGATTAATGATTCATTGAATACCATTATTTTAGACAGCATTTTTGACAAGTATGAAACTAATTATTCCATTAATGAATTTGACCCATACATTAATAATTTTTTTCAAATTACTGTCTACGATACTCTAAAACAAAGTACAAAAGGTAATTTTAAATCAAATCAAATTCAGGCTATACCAGACTCAGTTGTCCTTGATTCGATAATATCAATTGGAGATGAGATTACAGTTAATTGGTTAAAACATCAATCTTTGAATTTTGGAAGGTATAACCTATACAGAGCATTTGAAAATGATATGAGTGATAAAGAAATTTTATTTTCATCCACAAACAAATTAGATACAACATATTATTCATCTGATAATACATATAATGTTACCTACTTTTTTACAGTTTCAATGGTAGATATCTGGGGCTATGAGGTGTTTAGCAATATTGAATCTATAGAACCAAAGCATGTTACTTTCATTAATAATTATGATTTGGAAGGGGAGTCTATTTCAGGATATTATGGTATTCAAAATCATTTAGAACAATATAAAGTAATTGGTAAAAGCTCATTTGATATTTTCATGGCTCATGCAAATGAAAATGGTGAAAATATTTCTATCCAATTTCTTAACTACAGCGATACTGAAACGCCAAATAAACTCATAGAGACTGAAAACAATGATGGATATGTGTTTATTTCTAACGCTGTTAATAATTTTCAGGATACTGATTTAAAACTTACAAAAATAGATCAAAATGGGTCTGTAATTTGGGAATCAGTTTTTGGATTTGACATTGATGGTGAAAATCAAGTCTATGGCCTTGATAATGCAAATGATTTAATACTGTCAAATGATGGCGGATATGTAATTACTGGTCAATACCATGCTCAACATCCTGATATACTAATTTTAAAGATAGATGGCCAAGGAAATCTTGAAAATAAATATAACATTTCAACAGCGCCTCCCTCCCAAAGAATAATTGAAAGTGGAAAATCTATTTTAACATTTAATGATAGTTATATAATCCTTGGATCCATATCCCAATCATCAGCTAATGGACCATCGAATATTTGGCTCTCTGAGTATGATGTAAGCTTGAGTGATGTTGGTGATACCCTGTGGTCAAAAACATGGAATTTAGATACTTATGATGTTCCTGAAAAAATAATACAAACATCAGATGGAAGTTTTGCGTTTTCTGGATACTCTTTAAATAATTCAGGTGAGTTAGAGTTTTCTTGGATAATCAACACTGATAATACTGGAAATGAGCTATCATCCATCATTTTAACAGGTGGTTGTTATATTTATGATTTTTTTGAAAATATTGAGGGTAATTACATTGTTGCTGGAAAAAAATTAATTGGTAATGTTTTTCATGGTTGGATTTCATGTCTAGATTTTCAAGGTAATCAAATTTGGGAGAATACCTATGGGAATGAAGACAGTGCAGTATTTCAAAGTGTCAAGCAAACCACAGATGGAGGCTATATCCTTACTGGAGAGGATCAATTGAATGGGACAACTAGTATTTTACATGTCAAGACTGACCCAAATGGGAATATTAATTAATCTTTAATTATAATTTAACTTTATGTAAGCAAGTCGAGCCTAATATACCAGCCTCCCCACTAGGTAATTGAGATAATAAAAGTTTAATTTTACCTTTCTGAAAACTTAATAAATTTTCATCCATATATTTTTTTGCATAGTCAAGAATGCGATGCTTCGCGTTACTAAGACCTCCATAAAATATAAATGCCTCAGGAGATAGAATCGTGGCTGCCTGAGCAAGCCCAACACCAAGCATTTTTCCAGTAAACTCATAAATCTCTTTAATGATCTCAACCCCATCATCATATGCTGCATCCAATTCCTTACCACTATAACCATCATTTTTAATTTTATTAAGAAAATCATTATCAGGGTATTTATCTATATACTCATTAATTGTATATTTTACACCTTTTGCAGAAACATACATTTCAAGAGGACCTCTTCTTCCATTTCCACACATTCTACCATTTGGATCAACTATTATATGACCTAACTCACCAGCAAAACCATCGTAACCATATAAAAGAGAATCATTGACAATTATTCCACTTCCTAAGCCTGTACCAAGAGTTATTATCACTACATCCTTCATATTTTTTGCAGCACCATAATGTTTTTCACCTATGGCTGCAGCATTTGCATCATTTGTTATTTTAACAGGAACCGATTGATATTTTTTTATTAATGATACAAGATCCAACCTATTCCAATCTTTTCCAAGGTTTGGTGGATCTATAACCATTCCGGTGTAAAAATTACCATTAGGGACTCCCACACCGATGTTTGTTAATACATAAGTTATATCGGAGTCAGAATTCCAGGCCTCTACTTGGTTAAAAAGGTTATCAAATAAATGGACTGGTCCTTTATCAGATTCGGTTTTTATTGATTTTTTTTTAACCACTAATCCATTATTTGAGACCAAGCCAAAAACAGTGTTTGTACCACCAATATCAATTCCTAAGGAGTAACTATTTTCATTCATTTCTGTAAAATTATTTTAGGAAGGTATAAATTAGTTATGCAATCAAGCACCAAAGACTTATCAGTCAGTAACGCCTTGTCTAATTTCCAAATCCACAATAGGTGCTTGGTTTGGCTCTTCGTCGATCTTAACAGTTTTGGTGATAACTGTACCTTTACCGTAATTATCAGAAACAGTTAATTCAAAGGTATACTCTCCTGGTGTTCCCTCAAAAGATACTATACCAGAACTAGAATTTGGTCTAAGTCTAATTTTATTTCCACTTAGCTGCTTCCAACTAAATCTGATTCTATCACCCTGATCTGGATCAAAAGAACTAGTAGCATCTAAAATCATTGGGTATGTATTGGTTTCAGGCCTACCATCATGCGGAATTTGAACTTTGAATTTAGTTTTTTCTTCCTGCTCAATATCTGCTAATTCTTTAAGCTGATCTTGTTTTTGTTGTTGTTGTTGCAGTTTAAGTTTTACTCTATTTTTGTAAACTTTCTCCCTCATCTGTCGCTCATACTCTCTCCAACCAAATAGGCCACAGCCCACCAAAACAATAAGAAAGATAGCAAAACCTCTATTCATGATGATAAATATAAAAATTTTAAAAGATAATTGTCCACAAATCTTATTTAATTAAGAATTTACCTAAGATCAATCAATACTCTTTTCAAATCAGAGCCAATAAATTCAGGATTTTGCAATACTCCATTTTCTAAATTTTTTGTGTAATCAGGAATTTTCCTGTAAAGATACTCAGCTAACTCGCCAATTTCCAAAATTTTATCGTCCCCGTAAGCATCTCCTTTTAACCCTTTCATTAAAAAATATGAAAATACACTGTGCTTCATATCATCAATTTCATTGGATGTTTCTTTAGATGAGGAAGAAGCTAAAAGACATAATTTTTTTGACAATTTAGGATATTTATAATTTTCTATGGCTTCTTCAAAGTTTATATACTTAACATCTAAAAAAATTGTAATAGAATTAATGTTTTCTAGTACAGATAGTTTTGAAAGATTTAATAGAATATCTTCAAGACTAGCGTAAGAGGATGTATCTAGTTTTTTTCCATCTCTAGGAATGAGATATGGTTTTTTGTTCAACCAATACCCTAAGCCTGAATAAAAAATATTGATATCAACATAATCGATATTTGAATATTTACTAGAAGAAATAACTCTGTTTCGAACTACACCTTGATGTGGATCAAATATTTTTTCGATATCACTTTTTGAGGGACCATCTTCCATTTGCCATGATTTTGATGGATATAATTGGTAATCATCCATTCCAAAAAGATTTTGCATATATAACCTAAATATTTTTCCATCTCTTCCTGAAAATTTTGTTTCGGTAAAATTGATATCATCATAATTATCAATTGCTAATAAAATGGCCATATTATTAACATTACGTTTACCAATTGGGATATTCGCTTCAATATCAACCTCATCTGCTTTTAACGGATAAGGGTTAACATTCATTGCACCTATTTCTTGACTTACAAGGTTTATTTTTGATCTGAAATGCTTCATCAAAGCTAGATCTACTTGGTGCGTAACTTTATTATCCAAATAATCAACAGTCTCAAATTTGACACCAAAATGATCCTTGCTACTTTTAATTTTGAAGTCTAAATCAATGAAGTCGCCTGGTTCTAGTTTATCAATCTCCATAAGCCCTGTGAAATCAACAGATGAGTAAGTGTGATTTTCTAGTAACATCAAATCCAACTTTTCAGTAAGCCCAGCTCCTACATTTTGAACTCGAATGGTTAGTTCTACCACTTCATCTTTGGGTATATAATTTGTTCCAAAACTATTTTCAATTGAATAATCTGCTATAATTATTTTGGGAGGCTCTACTGCTTTAGTACTTATAATAAATTCATATGGAGTATCGAGCTGAGTTCCATTCTTATCACTAACGTTAATTTGAAATTTCCAATCTCCTGACTTTATTTTTAAGCGAGATGCAAAGTCAAATTCAATATATTTAGCCTCTTCAACGCCTAAATTATCAATGACCCTCATAGTGTCATATTCAAGCTCATTTACTTTATCCGACACACTGTTGATCTTTACTGATATGTTTTCTGATGGACTTTCACCATCATTTAATATGGCTAATCGTAATTTCCCTTCTTCTCTGGCAGCTAGAATATTATCTTCAGAATCATCAATTAACTTTAGGTTTTTAATTTTTAAAAAAGGTGGTTTATTTGTTTTACCGCATATCGCTTTTGAAAATCCGCTCTGATCACCCTCACTATCTACAGCAATTATTGTATAACAATACTCCTCATCAAAACCAATATTTTCATGAAGAAAAGATATATTTTTTGTTTTGTCTATTAAAAATGTAGAGTCGTCATTTAACTTGGTATAAATAAAATATTCAAAAGCACCAGCTACTTTTTCCCAGCTCAATTGATTAGATTTGACTCCGCCGACAACACTTAGATTTTTTGGAGATATTATATTCAGCTTAGAACAATGTCTGCCTGAAAGCTCACTTTCAACGTTATACTTGTCAATACTGGTAATTTGATAACAGTGAGTTTCACCAGGAGCGCATTTATCATTATATGTATTATTATTTAAATTGCCTATTAGTCCACCACCTCTGTAAAGATTATAACTTTTGGCTAGCTCTACTTCATTCCAAATTAATTTTATTGAGCTTTGATCACTAAATGAAGAAAGTGCAGGAGGTTCAACATAATCTCTAGTAGTAAATTGAAATGGAATCGATGTTAAACCCTCAATTCCGTTCATACTAATAGAAGTTATTGAATATAAATAAGTGGTAGAAAATTCTAGACCTATATCCTCAAAAACCTCAATATCTGATGTTGCTGTGGATTCTCCATTTCTTAAGATTTTATATGACTTTGCACCTTTAATTTTTTCCCAGTTTAAAGTAATATTATTTTTATTAACAGAACCCAAAACATTCTTAGGAGCCTCAGTCAATCGACTATTACATAATGGATCACTTTCAATACCAGATAAACCAAATTTGCCAAAAGCCATCACTTTATAGCAATATTGTATTCCAGGCTTTGCTAATAGATCGATAAAAACATTATCTTTCGTATCTATTACAAATTCTTCATCCCTAAAAACTTTATAATAATTAGCCTGTTTTAATTCATTCCATGTGATAGTAATTGATTTTTCATCTATATCTGATCTTAGATTTTTTGTTCTTAATGCTGGATCTTTTTGAATAGGCTTGACATTAGAGAAAGTATAAATTAAAGGAATAGATTTCTCTTTCTTTAAAACTAATCTTAAAACCAAATCTCTATTGCGCGAATTTCTTGGATTGATTTTTAATATAATTCTACCATCTTTTGGATGGTCAACTTGTAAAAAATAATATTCAGGTTTTATATCTAAAAGTTCAAAACGACCTTTTCTGTTCGTTTTAACAGTTGAAAAAATATTTTCATTAATATCAAGTAACTTAACTAATGCTTTTCTTGATGGTTTCCCCTCTTCATTGAAAATACTACCTGTAATTGAAACTGTATTTGAGAAACATATTTGAAATAAAAAAAATATAAAAAAGAGTTTTTTCATTACGTTGTTAGATTTGAATTAATAGTCTATGAATGATAATCATATTTTTTGACTATCTATGCTATGGCAATCGTAGTAATACTCTATCAGGATTTTCAGTATATAACTGAGGTGTCTGTGGCAGATTGGAATAAAGATTTTTAGTAGTATCAAGAACATTTTTACGAATGTAATTATGTAATTCGCCAACAGTGATAACCTTGTCTCCATTATCAGCATCACCCTTAAGACCCTTTAACATATAATAAGTAAAAATCCCATTTTTTGCATCTGGATGGTCATATGATCTTTCAGTTATGTTTGCTGCGTAAAAGGTAGTAATGCCCTTTGGAGGAATAAGGTCAGTAGGAAAAATTGGTTTCTCTTCTTCTTGATTTTTCTTCTTTTTTTTCTTCTTTTTTTTCTTTTTCTTATCTAATTCTGCTGCCTTTAAATTTTGCTTAAATCCTGAATTATTAAAATCAACATCCATAAATACAAAAATATCCCCAATATTATCAATTTTATTTATTTCATTAAGCATTGAATACAGGTCTTTTATTTTGAAAAAAGAATGAATTTTATTCTGATCTGCATCATAAGGAATGATACATTTATCCCCAGCTACTGTGGTTCCCTCACCTGAATAATATAACATTAGATCTACAGTGTCAATATTTGAATATTCTATTACAGATTGAATTTTATCTTTTATGAAACCAAGATTTGGATTAAAAATTTCATTAAAATTATTGATGGTTACACCATTCTCAAATAACCAAAATTGAGAGGGAATCATTTGATGATTCTTCATTCCCAATAACTTATTATAATATTCCCTTACTATCTTTACATCCTCTTCAGATGACTCATTTCCCGGTATCTTTTCAGTCCAAAAACGCTTATTTCCTATTACTACACCAATCATTTCTCTGGAAGTATTCGCATCTGGAAGATCTAATAATAATTTATGGTCTTTAGGTTTTTGCCCTGGTGGGGAAAAATCATTAATCGCAACATCTATTGCTTCTAAATCATCCCTACCTTTGTAATGTTTTAATGTTTCCAAATGTAAGGGGATGCTCTTTCTTACATCAAAATAATCATAAGTATCAAAATATATTGTAAAACGGTCTTCTTTTGCTAAAAGCTCAAAACTAAAATCAAACCATGATCCTCCAGGAACTAATCCAAATGTTTTAATTTCATCTGGATCATTTTCAAATCCTTCGCCTCTTCTAAAAGCAAGAACGGCAGTATCCGTTTTCCCAATCGATAAATTTTGAAATCTTACAGTTAGTGTTGTTGTCTCATTTTTAGGGATGTAATGATGACCAAATTCATTATCAATTGCAAAGTCAGATATGACAAGATTTGGAGGCACTACCGCTAGGGTAGGAAATGATATAAGTTCAGGATCTAAGTCCATACCAGCATACTCATCAATTCTTATATTAAATTTTCTTTCTCCTGTCTCAATTTTTAATTTTGCTGATATTGGGAAATTTATTGTTATAGAATCACCTACACCAAGAATAGGTATCGTTGCCACAGTATCAATTATCAGCGAGGGCGTATTAGAGTAATCCAAAGGCTCTAGATATGGCTTTAATTCTCTTGCAGGACTACGGCCATCATTAACTACCTTTACAACTATTAAACCATTTTCTTTACCATCTAATATTTGATTATCAGATTGTTCAACAAAAAACTTCTCAACTAAAGTTAAATTAGGAGGAGGTAGTACCCATCCACACATTACAGGTGATAGCGGGCCTTCATCTCCATCTGCATCAATGGATGACATTTTATAACAATATTCAGTATCAAACTCCAATCCTTTATGAATGTAATAGCTACTGGTGGTTTTTGTCATAAAGTCTGTCTCACCATTATCT
>MDSV01170544.1_pt1 | contig 12032 bp, 9 predicted proteins | sample 810851 | NCBI WGS metagenome assembly MDSV01 (sample SAMN05326640, study PRJNA326480) | marine metagenome | isolation source: seawater | place: Atlantic Ocean: North East | collected 2012 | reverse complement strand
AGCCAAAGTTGGGTCTAATTAGCAAATATAAAAGGGTATTAGAAGTATAAATTTGAAGCTATTTTTGTTGATTTTACTAGGTTTTTGAAATTTAATACAACTTATAGATACATAAAGCTCAATTTTAACTAATTATGAATCAGTTTTAATAAAAATGGATTTAAAAGAAATATACCAAAAATCTTTAAGTAAACCTGAGGAATTTTGGAAAGAAATTTCAAATGATATATTCTGGTTTAAGAAGCCTACTAAAATACTAAACAATAGTAAGCCTCCCTTCTATAAGTGGTTTGAAGATGGAATTACAAATAGCTGTTATAATGCTCTAGATATTCATATCGATGAAGGTAGAGGTGATAAAACAGCTTTAATTTATGACAGCCCTATAACAGGTAACAAAGCCAAATTCACTTTTAAACAATTAAAGGACAAAGTCTCTAAGTTTGCTGGTGCATTATCAAACCAAGGAGTGAAAAAAGGTGATAGGGTTATAATTTACATGCCAATGATACCGGAGGCTGTGGTTGCGATGCTTGCTTGCGGGAGAATTGGAGCTATTCACTCAGTAGTTTTTGGAGGATTTGCCTCTAATGAACTTGCTAGCAGGATTGACGATAGCAAAGCAGCAGTTTTAGTTACTGCATCATGTGGTTTTGAACCAGGTAGAACTGTTGAATACCGACCGCTCGTTGATGGCGCTTTAAAATTAGCTAAGCATCAGGTGGAAAAGGTTATTTTTTTTCAAAGAAAAGGTCATGAAATAAAACTCAATGCCCCGTTAGAGATCAGTTGGGATGAATCTTTATCAAATGCCAAAGATACGGATTGTGTAGAGATGGGATCAAACGAATTTGCTTATATTCTGTATACATCTGGTACAACTGGAGTGCCTAAAGGGATAGTAAGAGATATTGGAGGACATATAGTTGCATTAAAATGGACTATGAAAAACATTTATAATATTGATATAGACGATGTTTGGTGGTCAGCAAGTGATATAGGTTGGATTGTTGGTCACTCATATATTGTGTATGCCCCATTATTCAAAGGTTGCACAACAGTTTTATTTGAGGGAAAACCAGTTGGAACACCTGATGCAGGAGTTTTTTGGAGAGTGATATCTGAATATAAAATTAAATCTCTTTTTACTGCACCAACTGCTTTTAGAGCTATAAAAAAAGAAGATCCTGAGGGCAAATTTTTCTCAAAGTATGACTTAAGCTCTTTTGAGTCTTTGTTTCTTGCGGGTGAAAGAGCAGATCCAGATACTATTAAGTGGGCTGAGAATCTTTTGAAAGTGCCTGTAATAGACCATTGGTGGCAAACTGAAACGAGTTGGGCTATCAGCTCAAATTGCACTGGTATTCAAATGCAAAAAACAAAGTACGGTTCTGCTTGTAAAGCTGTCCCAGGTTATGATGTCAAAATTATTAAACCAGACCAATCTTTAGCAAAGCCAAATGAAATGGGAGATATTGTTGTCAAATTACCATTACCACCAGGAACGTTTCCTACATTATGGAATGCAGACAAAAGATATGAAGAAAACTATATGTCAAATTATAAGGGATATTATCAAACCTACGATGCAGGTCACATTGATGAAGATGGTTACATTTGGATAATGTCTAGAACAGATGATATTATTAATGTTGCTGGTCACAGGTTATCTACTGGTCAAATAGAAGAAGTATTATCGGAACATCAGTCTGTTGCAGAATGTGCTGTAATAGGAATAAAAGATCAACTTAAAGGACAATTGCCTATAGGTTTAATAGCTTTAAAAGCTGGTGTAAAAAAAGATAATCAAACAATTTCAAAAGAGTGTATTCAAATGGTTAGAGATAAGGTTGGACCAGTTGCTGCATTTAAAATAGCAATAGTCGTTAAAAGACTTCCAAAAACTAGATCAGGTAAAGTATTAAGAGGTACGATAAGAAAGATTGCTGATAAAGAGGAATATAAAATGCCAGCAACAATCGACGATCCTACAATTTTAAATGAAATAACCGAAGATTTAAAAAGCAATAATATTCTTAAAAGTGATAACTAAACTATTAATTACTGGGGGTTTAGGATACATAGGATCTTTCACTGCTAGAGCGTTCCTGAGAAAAAAAAAAATAAAGGCTTTGTCAGTCGACAATCTTTCTAGAGGTAACAGTTTCGCAAAAAAATATGCGACTAATTATCAATTAAACATATCAGATAATCGCATAAAAAAATTAATAAATGAAAATGAAATTAATACTATATTACATCTTGCAGCCTTCACATGTGTTAGAGAAAGCGAGAAAAATAAAAAAAAATATTTTGATAACAATTATAAGAAACAAATAAAATTTATTAATAATATTAAAAACACATCAGTCAAATATTTTATTTTTTCTAGTTCTTTATCAATTTTTGAAAAAAACAAATTAAAAAAGAATCCCTCGCCATATTCTAGATACAAATTAAAAATCGAAGAATACTTGAAAAAAGTTTCTTCGGATGACTTTAAAGTGCTAATTTTAAGATATTCAAATGTAATTGGATCAGATCAAAGTGGAAAACTTGGCGAAAAAAATAATTACATAAGCAGGATCGTTCCCTCATTTTATAAAAATTTATTGATTAGAAAAAAAAATATTCTTTTTTTTGATTATAATAAAAAAATATTTCCTTTGAGAAATTATGTACATGTAAAGGATATTGCTGATGTAAACTTAAAAATGGTTCTTAATTATAAAAAAATAAATACAAATTTCATAATACAAAATGTATTTAATACTAATTACTATTCTAATTATGAAGTTTTGGAAACCCTATCAAATATTTTAAAGATAAAGTATATTTTTAAACTTAAAAAAATTAGCATTAAAGAAAGTATAAAACCTATTTATAAATCAGGAAAAAATGCATTTAAATATTTAAATCTTAATCCCAAATTTAAAAATTTATCTCAAATGTTAAAAACAAATATCAAATGGTTCAAAAAAATATATTAGTTTCAATTTTAATTAATAATTACAATAACAAGTTATTTATAAAAAAAAGTATCCAAAGCTGTATAAGTCAATCATACAGAAATTTAGAAATTGTTGTATATGACGACAACTCTGATGACGGCTCTCAAAAAATTATAAAAAAAATCAAAGACAAAAGAATTAAAAGAATTTTTAATAAAAAAAAATTACATAAGACTGGAGCTTTAAATCAGCTTGAAGGAATATACAGATCCATTATTAGATCAAAAGGAGATATAATTTTTTTGCTCGATGGTGATGATTTTTACTTAAATAATAAATTAAAATATGTTGTAAACATTTTTAAAAAAAATAAAAATCTTAATTTTATTCAAGATAGTCCGTATTATTATTTTCCGAATAAAAATTTAAGAATAAAAAAAAAATTAAGGAATAAATTTTTCACATTGCATACGTGGCCATATTTTTTCCCAACTAGTACAATGACATTTAAAAGAAAGTTTTTAATTAAAATTTTAGAAGAAATAAAATTTTCGAAAAAGAAATATTCCAGAATGTTTTTTGACGCAAGAGCATTTATTTATACGTACTTTTTTGAAAACAATTTTTTAAGAATAAACCAATATTTAACTATTTATAATCAAAATATACAGGGAGATACAATTAAAAATTATAGTGGAAAAAATTTAGGTTGGTGGAGGAGGAGATATGATTATCACATGTTTGTTAGTTCACTTTTCAAAAAAAAAAGTAAATATCATTTTAAGTTTTTAGATTACTATGTGACAGTTTTTATTAATCACCTTTTCAAACAGTGATTATTTTCCATTAAGATTATAAATTTAAAAACTGTGATTTAAGAAAATGTGTCATTAGTTTTAAAAATAGATTAATTTAGCTAGGCTTATAAAAACGTTTCTCAAAATAGTTATAAAGTAGGTGAGAGAGAAATATAGTTAGAATATAAGAAATTACGACCATCAAACTTGCTTCGGTAGTGCTTAGATCAAGTCTTGTCATCCCTTTTTCATCCACAATTGTCTTAAAATCAATTATAAATCTTAAAAACTGAGTTATGCACCAAAAAACAAATAAATGACTCATATATATTGAGTAACTAATGCTTCCAATATATACAAAAAATTTATTACAGATAATTTTACCTAAAAAATTTTCATTTTTTAAATTTGCCGAAAATATTAATAATAATCCAAAAACAAAAGGTATAACAAATTCTGCATTTCCATCTAAATTAATTATTAGTAAGATAGAAATAATTATTAAAAAAAAAGTAATTATTGAATAGTATCTTTTAAATATTCCGTAATTTGAATAATTAAAATATATTTTACAACTATAAACTCCAATAAAAAAGCAAAAAATACAATCTAGAAAAGACAAATATGTATTTTCAATTCCTAATGAGATGCCAGTGTTAATTCTAAAAATCAAAATAGATAATAAAGAAATTAAAATTAATAAATTGCTTTTGTTTAAAAGAAATAGAATTACAGCAAAAATTATATAAGTATAATATTCAGCAGATATTGACCAGCTAGGGGTATTGAAAGTATTTACATCAAAGAAGGTTTGAATTAAAAATATATTTCCTAAAAATGTTTTTAAATTATTTATAGAGAAAGCTTGATTATTGGCTACTAATCCATATTTAACTTCAATCAAATATTTGCTTAATTCTATGATTAAAAAAATGATTAGGAATAAAAGATGTAACGGATAAAGCCGTAAAAACCTTTTTTTTAGAAATATTTTAACTGATTTAAAATCTAAAAATTTATTATGATAATTTAAATACATTACAAAACCGCTCAATGTAAAAAAGAAATGTACAAATAGACCATTCGCTAATGAATGAGTATGTAGCGGAGAGTTGACGTTAAAGTGTATAGCCGCAATCATTAATGCTGCAAAACCTCTATAGGTTTCAAATGACTGCAATCTATTTTTCATGTAAACTAATTAAATTCTAAAGGTTTACCCTCAGGGTCTCCTAAAAGTTTTCCATATTTCATCTTAAACTTTCCGTTAACAACCGTCCCGACTGGTGTTCCAGTAAAAGTATCTCCATTATAAGGAGACCATCCACATTTGCTTTGAATATCCTGATTTTTAATTTCTATTTTCTTATTCAAATCAACAATTGTCAGATCAGCATCGAAATCTTTTTTGATAAAACCTTTATTTTTAATACCAAATATTTTTACAGGATTTTCGCATATAAGTTTTATTAATTGGTCTAGGTTTATTTTACCATTATTTAAATGATTTAACATAACAGGCAAAAGAGTTTGAACTCCTGGCATTCCAGAGGGGCTATCTGGATACGTTTTGTCCTTGTTGATTTTTAAGTGTGGCGCATGGTCAGAGCCAATCGTATCATTATAATTATTTTTTATTGCATACCAAAGACGGTCATGATGTGACTTATCTCTTATTGGTGGATTCATTTGGGCATATGTTCCAAGCTTGTCATAACATTCAGGTGCATACATTGTTAAATGCTGAGGTGTTATTTCAAAAGTAATATTCCCTTTATTTTGTGAAAGGAAATCTACTTCTTCCTTTGTAGTGATATGTAGTATATGTGCTTTTTTATTATATCTTTTAGCAATTTTAACAATCTTTCTTGTAGAGGATATTGCTACTTCCTCATTTCTCCATACTGGGTGAGTTTTAACATTGCCTTTTTCAATTAATTTTTTTCTTACTTTTAGTATTTCCTCATCTTCTGAGTGGACTGCAACAACCTTTGATGCATGTTTAAATACTTTTTCAATATCATCCTCTTTATCTACCAATAAATTTCCTGTTGAAGATCCTGCAAAAAGTTTAATTCCACAGCATCCTTTTAAATCTTTTAGTTTTTCCAGAGTATTGCAATTTTCAGCAGTTGCTCCAAAATAAAAAGCGTGATTACAATACATGCCCTTTCCAATATTTATTTTTTTTTCAAATTCCTCAAAATTAGTTGTTGGTGGATTTGTATTTGGCATCTCAAAAACTGAAGTTATGCCACCCATAACAGCAGCTTTGCTTCCAGAGTTAAGATCTTCAGCATCTGTAGAGCCCGGTTCTCTGAAATGAACTTGAGTATCCATGCAACCTGGTAAAACTATTAAATTTTTTGCGTCAAAAGACTCTTTCGACTCTTCTTGTTTTCCTATACTTACGATTTTACCAAGTTTAACGCCAATATCTTGCTTTTCTAATTTTCCATCAATAAAGCAAGTGCCGTTTATGATTTTTAAATCTAACATTATTACAAAATTCTTATTATATTATAAAATATAAGTTATCAATTATGATTAATAAAAAATTTGTATTTATTCTAGAGGACAGAGGAGTTTTATATATAAATGGACCAGACTCAAAGGAGTTCCTTCAAAATTTGATTACAAATGATATTTCTAAGGTAAAAGAAAATAATAGTTGTTTTGCATCGCTGCTAACTCCACAAGGTAAATTTCTTTATGAGTTTATAGTTGTAAAACATAAAAATGGTTACTTTTTAGATTGTGAAAAAAATATCATAAATGAACTTTATGAAAAAATCTTTTCTTATAAATTGAGATCTAAAATAGAAGTTTTAAATCTTAGTAATGAATTTGTAGTTGCTGCATTTTCATATTCTAAATTTTTAGAATTTGAAGGAGCAAAAAATTTATCTGGTTTTACTTTAAAATATAGAGAGGACCCAGTATTTCTTGATCCTAGGCTAAAAGAATTAGGTGGAAGATTAATAATTAACCTAGAAAAATTATATTTATCTTTAAAAAAATTAAATCTTAAATCAGAAAATCCTGAGATATATTACAATTATAGCTTCAATTTAGGAATCTCTCAATTACAAACCATTAAGTTAAAAGAAAAATTATTTGGGATTGAGTGTAATTTTGAAGAGTTAAATGGAATTGATTTTAAAAAGGGCTGTTATATTGGTCAAGAAAACACATCCAGAATAAAACTAAAAAATAAATTAAATAAAAGACTAATGCCTTTTAAAATTTTAAAAGGTTCGTTAAATGAAAATGATGCTATTACATATAATAAAAATGAAATAGGAAAAGTTTTAATCTCAAATAAACATAATTTTGGGTTGATTAAATTAAATAATGATTTTTTTAGTTTTGATAATACTTTTAATTGTGGAGATGCAGAAATTAAGTTTTTTAAACCTAAATGGCTTAATTTATAAGAAATTGGTGCGGCCAGAGAGACTCGAACTCTCAAGGGGAAACCCCACTTGGCCCTCAACCAAGCCTGTCTTCCAGTTTCAGCATGGCCGCATATGCGTCAGAATAATTGAATGACAATCTTCTTTCAAGTTGATAGGATTAAATATGGAATTCAATTCTGAGGTAAAAAAAGCCACCAATTCAATTTATCGAAAAATTTCGGATATAATGCCTGAAATAGAGTGGTCTACTCACGCTCCTTATGTTTATGAAATTAATAAATTAAAAAAGGAAAAAAATGCTGTGATACTTGCTCACAACTATCAAACTCCAGAAATTTATCATGGCATTTCGGATTTTTCTGCCGACTCTTTGGCGCTTGCGATTGAGGCAGCAAAAACAAAAGCAGATATTATTGTTATGTGCGGAGTTCACTTCATGGCTGAAACTGCAAAATTAATGAGTCCTAATAAAAAAGTTTTATTACCAGACATGCGTGCTGGCTGTTCATTGTCTTCCTCAATAACCGGGGAAGATGTTAGAAATTTAAAAAAGATACACCCTGGTGTTCCAGTTGTCTCTTATGTAAATACTTCTGCAGATGTAAAAGCTGAGACTGATGTTTGTTGCACTTCAGCGAATGCAGTAAAAATTGTAAACTCCTTAGGTGTTAAAAAGGTTATTTTCTTACCAGATGATTATCTTGCAAAATATGTTGCGACCCAGACAGATGTTGAAATAATTTCCTGGAAAGGTACTTGTGAAGTTCATGAGAAATTTAATGATCATGAAATTAATGAAATCAGGAAAAATAACCCAGGAATTAAAGTTATTGCTCATCCAGAATGTCCTCCAGATGTGATAAGCGCAAGTGATTTTACTGGTTCTACAAGTGGCATGATCAAGTATGTTAAAGAAAAACAGCCTAAAAAAGTCATGATGGTAACTGAATGCTCAATGAGTGACAATGTTCAAGTGGATAACCCTGATGTAAAATTTATAAAACCTTGCAACTTATGTCCACACATGAAGAGAATAACTCTTCCAAAAATTTTAGATTGTTTAAAAAATGAAACAAATGAAATCTTAATGTCTAGAGAAACAATTGAAAAGGCAAGAAAATCTGTTGAGAGAATGACTGTAATTGGTCGTTAGATCAGTGCAAAAAATAAATCAAAAATATATAAATAATGTTGTTTTAAAGGCTCTCAGAGAAGATTTGAGTCCCAATGGTGATATAACAACAAAACTTCTTAATAAAAAAAATAAAAAGATTAAAGCTAAAATTATTTCAAAACAAGATGGAATTATATCAGGCTTAGCTTTTTGCAAAGCGGCATTCAGGCTTGTTGAAAAAACAATTAGATTTTCATCTAAAATTAAAGATGGTAAAAGTATTAAAAAAAATCAAATTATTGCAGAGATAATTGGTAAAACAAAAACTATTTTAGTTGCTGAAAGAACAGCTTTAAACTTTCTAAATCATTCTTCGGGTATTTCAACTATAACAAACCAATATGTTAAAAAGGTTAATAATAAAACAAAAATTTGCTGTACAAGAAAAACAACTCCTAATTTAAGATTATTAGAAAAACATGCAGTCAAAAAAGGTGGCGGGTTTAATCATAGATATAATCTTAGTGATGAAGTGCTAATTAAAGAAAATCATATCGCTTCAGAAATATCTCTAAAAAATTTAATAGATGAATCTTTAAAAACAAAAAAGAAAGTGACTGTTGAAATTGAAAATTTAAATCAATTAAATAAAGTTTTAGGTTTAAAGTTCAATAGAATTTTATTTGATAATGTTAGCTTGCCGAAATTAAAAAGGTTTTTAAAGATTTGTAATAATAGATATGAAACTGAGTATTCTGGTAATGCTAATTTAAAAAATATTAAAAAAATAAGTAAGACAGGAGTAAATAGAATCTCAGTGGGTTCAATTACACACAGTGCGAAAAGCTTTGATAGTAGTTTACTTATTTTTAACTAATTCAGCTTGAGCTGCGGCTAATCTTGCAACAGGAACTCTGTAGGGTGAACAAGAAACATAATTTAATCCAGTTCTAGAACAAAATCTTATACTTTTTGGGTCTCCACCGTGCTCACCACAAATTCCTAGTTTTATATTTTTATTTTGCTTTTTACCTTTTAAGGTAGCTATTTCAATTAAATCACCAACTCCATCATCAATTGAAATAAAAGGATCAATATCAAATATTTTGTTTTCAATATAATCATTCAAAAACTTTCCACTATCATCTCTGCTAATACCAAAAGTAGTTTGGGTTAAGTCATTTGTTCCAAAACTAAAAAATTCAGCGTGCTTTGCAATATCTTTTGCTTTTATTGCTGCTCGTGGTAATTCAATCATAGTCCCAACCAAAAAACTTACTTTAGTGTTATTCTCATCTTGAACCTTTTTTGCTACTCTGATTACCAAATCTTTCATAATTTTTATTTCTGCCTCTGTTGAAACAAGAGGGATCATTATTTCAGGCATTGTAGATTTAAGTTTTCTTTTTTTACAATCTATTAATGCTTCAAAAATTGCTCTACACTGCATTTCATAAATTTCTGGAAAAGATATTCCTAATCTACATCCCCTATGTCCTAGCATTGGGTTGTGTTCATGTAATTCTTCTGTTCTAGATTTTATTTCATTAACATGTAGTCCTGTAACATTGCTAAGATCGCTTATCTCTTTATCATTTTTAGGTAAAAACTCATGTAAAGGTGGGTCTAGCAATCTTACAGTCACTGGTAGGCCACTCATAATTTCAAAAATTTTTGTAAAGTCCTTCTTTTGATGAGGAAGAAGTTTAGCTAAAGCTATATTTCTGTCTTCAATAGTTTTAGATAAAATCATTTCTCTAACAGAAAGAATTCTATCTTCATCAAAAAACATGTGTTCTGTTCTACATAAACCGATACCTTCAGCCCCAAAGTCTCTTGCAGTTTTAGTATCTAATGGAGTTTCAGAATTAGTTCTGACTTTTAATTTCCTAAATTTATCAGCCCAACTCATCAATTTTGAAAAATCCCCTGAAATTTCTGGTTTTATAGTTGGAACTTCTCCCAAAATAACTCTACCAGTAGATCCATCAATTGTAATTATATCGCCCTCTTTTACTTCAACGTTTGAAGTAGTTTTGAAAATTTTTTCTTCATAATTAATATCTATTTCACTCGATCCTGAAACACATGGTCTTCCCATACCTCTTGCAACAACAGCGGCATGGCTAGTCATGCCTCCTCTAGCTGTTAGAATTCCTTTTGCAGCATGCATGCCATGTATATCTTCTGGTGACGTTTCTACACGCACTAATATTGTATCTTGCATCATGTCATTTAATCTCTCCGCTTCGTCAGATGTAAAAACAACCTTTCCACTTATCGCACCTGGTGATGCTGGCAAACCTTTGGCAATTATTTTAACATCTTTTGTTTCGTCAAGAGTTGGGTGGAGTAATGTATCTAAAGAATTCGGATCAACTCTTAATACAGCTTCTTTTTTTGAAATTAATTTTTCTTTAAACATATCTACTGCTATCTTTACAGCTGACTTAGCAGTTCTTTTTCCTGATCTTGTTTGGAGCATCCAAAGTTTAGAATTTTCAACCGTAAATTCTACATCTTGCATATCTTTATAATGTTTCTCTAAAAGCAATAAAATTTTTTTTAACTTAATAAATACTTTTGGCATGGCCTCTTCCATTGATCTTCCTTTGGATTTAGACTCTTTACGAGCTTTTTTTGTTATATAATTTGGAGTTCGAGTTCCTGCCACAACGTCTTCACCTTGAGCATTTATTAAGTATTCTCCATAAATCTCATTCTTTCCATCAGATGGATTTCTTGTAAATACAACACCTGTTGCGCAATCGTCTCCCATATTTCCAAAAACCATTGATTGAACATTGACAGCTGTTCCCCATTCAGATGGTATTTGATTTAATTTTCTATAAACTTTTGCCCTATTACTTTCCCAGGACAAAAATACAGCAGAAATTGCACCATATAATTGTTCATATACGTCTTGAGGAAATTGTTTTTTTGTTTTTTCTTTTACAACATTTTTAAAATCTTTAATCAAACCATCCCAATCATTTTCGTCTAGATCAGTGTCCATTAAAACACCTTTTGTTAGCTTGTAATTTTCTATTAGTTCCTCAAAATTATAACTTTCTATACCTAAAACTACGCTTGAATACATCTGAATGAATCTCCTATAACTATCTTTTGCAAATCTCATATTAGAAGTCTTTTTAGCTAATGCATTTACAGTTTTGTCATTTAATCCTAAATTTAAAATTGTATCCATCATTCCTGGCATAGAAACTCTCGCTCCTGATCTAACTGAGACCAAAAGTGGATTTTTTAAGTTACCAAATTTTTTACCACAATCTTTCTCAACCTGCTTTAATTCATTATTTATAGATTTAATTAGTTTTTGATTTAATTTTTTACTATCTTTATAAAAAATTTTACAAACCTCTGTGGAGATTGTAAAGCCAGGAGGAACTGGTAAGCCTAGTTTTCCCATTTGAGCTAAGTTTGCACCTTTGCCACCTAAAATAAACTTTGGACTCTTCAAGTCCTTTGACTTTTTAGATTTAAAATTGAAAACTAAGTTTTTCATTAAACACTCTCAATATTTGAAAAATTTATATAATTATCGAACGTTTTACATAACAATTGTAAAAGTTCCAAACGATTTTTTTTTAAAGATTCATCATCATCATTCACAACTACATGTTCAAAAAAGTTTGATACTTCTATCTTTGCCTCAGCTAATACCTCGAGAGTTTTTTCACAATTCTCACCACTACCTAGGCTTGTAAAATATTTTCTTATTTCTTGTATT
>MDSV01098511.1_pt1 | contig 12032 bp, 1 predicted proteins | sample 810851 | NCBI WGS metagenome assembly MDSV01 (sample SAMN05326640, study PRJNA326480) | marine metagenome | isolation source: seawater | place: Atlantic Ocean: North East | collected 2012 | reverse complement strand
GATGTCGCCGTTGTTCACCCACACCTTCTTCCGCATCTTGCCGCGGATGTGGCACAGACGCTTCACGCCGTCGATGCACTGCGCCTCTAAGCGGCCGTTGCCCAGCATGCGCAGCACCTGCGCGTACTCCTGCCCATCCTCCTTGAAGACCAACTCGCGCTTCTCGTCGCCCTCGTTTTTGCCGCGACGGCGGTTCTTGCCGCCCTTGCCCTTATTCTTGGGCATGGTGGTTCGGAGACGACGAAGACGTCTAGAGAGCGACGCCCGGCGACTCCGTGACAGGAAAAGACGACGCGCGACCGCGTGCGGCGTGCGTCGGGAAAAGGGACGCCTAGGGTCGTCCCGCGGACCTTCAAACTCGGGAAATGAAGTGGCGGCTGAGAAGCGCCCTGCTCGATCGCGCCGATTGTGACTAATTGCTCACTGTCGCGGGCCCACGAGGTGGCGAGTGAAACTCCCTGCCTCGGGATTGATCGACGGTCGCGACCCGAAAAACGACGCGCGTCGCGAAATTTGTTGGTCACTCACTCATTCTACGTGACAGCTAGCTAGTCTACCCGTCTCCCGCTACGACCTGCTCAGCATCCGCCTGGATGTGTAGTTCTCTGGCTTGGTGTTCTTGAGCACGATGTTCCCCACCTCCCGGTTGCGCCGCTTCGCCTTTTCCAGCAGCAGCTCCGTGTCCCGGCCGATCTTGGCGTCCACGCGCGCCGGCGCCGAGGGCTTGACGTAGTCGGGCGTCGCGCCGACCACTTCGAAGGTCCACGCGTTGAGATCGGTCACGACCCGCAGGCGCCCGACGAGATCCGTGCCGTACTCGGTGGGCGCGTACCCGATCCGCAACTCCGCGCCCGGCCCGTCGCCCGCAGCCTCGCCGGTGACCTCGAAGCGCCCGCGCGCGGCGGCGAGTCCCCTCGACCCCGGAGACGCGCCGGTACTCGCGCTCGCGGCGCGCGAAGGATCGATCGGCGCGCCGGCGGCCATCGTGCCCGTCTCCGGCGCGACGGAGAACGCCGCCGGCGAGTCCGGGGTGAAGAACGCCGCGAACGTCGTCGCCTCGGTGTCCGGGTTGGGGAGCGAGAACGCGGAGACGCTCGGTGCGCCGACGTGCGCCTTGACCCGGATCACACCGTCCACCTCGGGCTCCTCGGCGTCCACGCGGATGGGGAAGCGCCACCGCCCGCCCGACGAAACCGTCACCAGCAGATCCACCACGCACGAGATCTCGCGCCGCGGACGCGTGGCGACGTGGAAGCGGAGCGGCGCGTCCGCCTCCGCGACGCGCGCCTGCAGCGGCGTGACACACAGCGCCTGCTTGAGGTGCTCGCGCTCGCCCGTGGGCGCGGCGATCTCGAACGCGAAGGGCACGCCCGCGCCCTCCGCGTCGGAGACCACGTCCGAATCCCGCACCTCGAGGCCCCGCAGCGAAACCGCCAAGCCCGTCTCGGTGCGCCGGCGCACTTTGCCGCGGACGCGGTACTCGCGGCCGGACATGGGCGCCTCGGCTTCGCCGACGATCGGGAAGCGCCAGGTCAGCGAAGGGACCCTCGCGCTAGTACCCGCGCGCGCCTTGCTCGTGATCACCAGCGTCGCCTCCGCGCGCCGCATCGAGCTCGGCGTGAACCGGAACGGAAACGCGTGGCTCGCGCGCGCGGCGACCACCGCGGCGCCGCTCCGCAAAAGCTCGAACCGGTTCTTCGCTTTCGTCTCGTTCGTCTCCTCCAGCGACGCGGCGATCGAGACGGCGTGCTCGAACGGGTTCACGAACGTCACCGCGTGCGAGCCGCTCTGCCCGAGCGTCACGAATAAAACAGTGGGCGGGTTCGGCTCGGAAGGCGCCGTCCCGACGCCAGAAACCCGAAACCGCCACGTCCCGGCGGTCGCGCTCGACGCCGTCACCGTCGCGACGCGCGTCTCGTCCAAAACAGACGGCGCGAACGCCACCGCGATTCGCCCCTTCTCGAACGGCGCCAAAGTCAAGACGCGCGTGCTCGGGGAGACGACCGAGAAGACGTTTTCGGTGGGTCGGCCATCGCGGTTTTCGTTTTTGGAGTCGACGATCGCGCCGTCTTCGTCCGTGACGTCCACCGCCAACTCGATCGGCTCGTCCGTGGGGTTCCGCAGCCGCAGCTTCACGAGCGCTGGCGCGCCGCCGAGCGGCGCCGCCGCCGGGGGCGCCTCTTCCGCGGGCGCCTCCTCGGCGACGAGCGTCGCGGGGTACCAAAACTCGCCCAGAGTGTCGTGCGTGAACGACACGGAGCCTTTCGCGGTTCCGGCGATGAGCGGCGAGTACGTCACTTCGTACGACCCGGACCCGTTCGCGGGAAGCGTCAGCGTCGGCGCGCCCATCAAACCGTGCCCCTCGGTTCGCGCGCGGAACACCGCCGGCGCGTCGAGCGGGTTGGCGAGCGTCAGCCGCGCCTTCGCGGCGACCCTCGCCGGCGCGCGAAGGAACAAAGAGGTGGTCCGTCTGTCGTGTCCGTCGTCGTCATCCGGAAGCGCCGATGTGTGTTGGTCTGTTCCTCCGACGACCGAAATCTCCGGCTTGGCGCGCGCGACGCGCACTTCGAGCGCGAACCACAGCGCGTGCCCCCCCGCGGCGATGAAGTGCACGGCGCCGCGGAACGCGCCCGATTTCCGCGGCGCGAACGTCATCTCGTAGTGCGCGTCGCCGTCGCGCGGCGCGACGCACGTCGGCTCGCCGCCGACGAAGTCCAGGTCGCACTCCACCGCGTACGCCGCGGCTTTCGCCGCTCCGGGGCCGAAGACGTTCGGCACCGCGATCGTTTTGAAGACGGTCTCCCTGGCGACGGCGTGGATCACGATCGTGGACTCCGCCTCGGGGGGCGCGGCGAAGCCCTTGAGGGCGTACGAGACGCTCTCGCCCGATTCGCCGCTCGGGCCGGTCGTGCGCAGCGTGAGCGCGGCGCGGAACGCGCCCTGCTTCGAGGGCTTGAACGCGAGCGGGAACGCGTCTCGCCGGCCTTTGGGAACGACGACGTCGCGCCCCGCGCCGGCGAACGCCGCCGCGTCCGGGCCGGACAGAGCTCCTCTGACCACCATGCTCTTATCTCCGCCGTTCACGAGCGGGATCTCCTGCGAGACGACGCCGCGCGCGACGCAGGAAAACTCGAGCGTCGCGCGGTCGTCGCGCAAACCGGCGGCGAATTCGAACTTCAAGACGCGCACGTCGTGCGCCGACCCGAGCACGAGCGTCGCGGGGTACGTCCCGGCGTCGCGAAGCGTCAAGCCGAGCCGCATCGGCGCGGCGCCGTCGCCCGTCGCGTTTATCGTAACGTCGTCCTCGCGGGACCCGCTCGCGGGGCCCGCGCCCTCGTTCCATCGCGCGCTCCGCGCGACGCGCACCGTCTCGTCGACGTCCACGAAGGCGCTGTCGGAGAGCGCGGCGTACTCGATCGCCGAGGGCCACGCGTCCGTGCCCGCCGCGCGCGCCTTCATCGCCTCCGCGCGGTTCAGACGTCCGGGGTGCTTTTCCAGAAACAAACGCCGCGCGCGCTCGAACGGCGGGTTCGCGTGGTCCACCGCCACGTCGAACGTCTGCGGGCGCACTTCGACGTCGGCGCGCACCGTCGCGGCGGGGGGGGGCAGGTCCGCGACGCCGAGCAGCTCCACCGCGAACCGCCCGTGGTCCGCGTCCTCGAACACCAGGTGCGCGACGTGCGCGCCCATCGCGAAAGGCAAAAAGGCCACGTCTACCGTGAAGGCGGCCCCGCCGCGCGCGCGCGCCGCGGCGCGCGCGGCGCCGAAGGCGCCGGGGTACTTGGAGCGGCGCATGCGCGGCAACGCGCGCGCCGCCGCGTTGGCGTCGATTCGTATTTCACGGACCGACGCTTTCGCGTGACTCGTGGTCCCTCCACGGGACACCGACGTCGACGTGCTGCTTTTCCGTCGGCGCGAGACGTTCTCCTTGTCGTTCTCCTCGTCCATCGCCGCGAACGCCTCCGCGGCGCGCGGGTCGTCCCGGCGCAGGTTGACGCACGTCACGGAGAAGTCGCAATCCGCCGGGAACGGGTTCGTCACCGCCACGGCGGCTGTGGTCATCTCGTAGCACCGCGCCGCGAACGTCTCCGAGCTCACGGGCAAGTCCGCGTCGACGGACGCCTCCAGCGCGAACACCAGCGTCGACGCGGCCGCGCCGGAAGCGCGGAGAGACTCGCGCGCGGAGGACAACACCAGGAAACACCGCGCCGTCGGGCCCGACTTTTTTGACGCGGAGGTCGAGCCTCCTCCTTCGGGAGCGCGCGTCGCGGGACTCGGCGCCGACGGCTCCGGCGGGTCCCTCTCCTCCTCCGCCTTGGCGATCGTGGGCGAGCACAGCACGCGCAGCGTGACTTCCTGCTTCGGGCCCAGCCGCACGAAGGACTGCTCGAGCGCGAACTGCTCGGTCGCGCTCGCCGGCCCGACCAGCCGCGCGCGGTACGCCACGGCGACGTCCGCCGGGTTGGTCAGCGCCACGTCTCGCTTCGTCGTCGCCCCGAGGCGGCAGGCGAACGAGACGACGGCGCGGGGGATGAGGGTCGGCAGCGTCTCGTAAAGGAACAGCGCGAACAAGACGCGGTCGCTGGGGGAGGCGTCCGTGATGACGACGCGCGCGTCCGCGACGTCGGCGTACTTCTGTCGCACGCTCGCCAGAGCGTCCAGCACGACGCGTGCGTTGGATTCCGCGGCGGCGTCGGTGCCTTTTTGGTCTGAGGGTCTTCTCGAGACGTCGTCGGCGGCAGCGGCGTCGTTCGTCGGAAACGCCATCCGCGCGCCGTGCGTCTGTCGCAAGGAGGGCCAGTGCGCGGCGATCGCGGCGTAGAAAACCGAGGCGTCCTTCAAGTCCGCGCCGAAGTTCCGCACGCGCGGCGCGTCCGCGCCGAAAACCGACCGCCGGTGTTTCGTGAGCCACCGGAGCAGAATCTGCTCCGACGCGTTGAACGCGTTGGAGCCGGTCAAACCCGCGGGGTCGCGCGGGTCGAAGGACGGCGAGCGCGTCTCGCTCGGTCCCGAGTCGCTCGAGTCGACGACGGTTCTGTCGTCCGACGGCCGCGCTCGAGTTCCGCGCGGTCCAGGCGTCGCCCCGCGCGAGGCGGTGACGTCGGGCGCGTTTCCCGAAGCGTGCGGCTTCTTGCGGGGCGCCACGCGCGCCAGCACGAAAACCTTGATCGCCTGCATCAACGTCTGACGCCACGCCGCGGCGGCCAAGCGCCCCCGCCGCGCGCGGCCAGGGGGGTCGACGTCCAGCTCGATCCACAGCCGCATGCGATCCGCCTCGACGTGCGTCACCTCGCCGTGCTCGATCTGTCGGGCGTACGAGCGCGCGAGGCGGCGGAAGTCGTCGCCGTCGATGAGCAGCTCGGGGCGCACGCCGGCGAGCGTCGCGCCGCAGCTCTTCAGGTGCGTCAACAAGGCTTCGTACTGGCGCAGCGTCTGCAGCGCGCGCGCGCGCGGGTCGGCGGACGCGTTCAGGGTCTTGCCCAGGAACGTGCGCCCGCTCCAAAACTCGACGAGGTCCACGAAGACGCGCCCCCCGCGCGCGCGGAGGGAGGAGGGCAAGTCCTCGCGCGAGAAGGGCCCGCGAGGTGTGCTCGCCTCGAGCCACAGCGCCAGCGCCGCGCAGTCCGCGCCGGCGAGCTCCGCCTGCGCCGGCGAAGGCGTCGCGAGCCCAGCCGCGTCGCGCAGCACGACGGGCGCCAGGTCCGCCGGGAGCGTTTCTTTTCCCCGCGCGCGAGCTCGAGCGCTCGTTCCTTTCACCGACGCGAGCGCCATCGATACTGTTTTACAGGCGGGCGCTTCGAGCGCCGGGAGCGCAACGACCAGCCGGTCGTCGAACGCGCCGTTCGCGTTGTTGACGTCCACGAAATTCTCAAGCGTCAGAGCGGAGTTGTCGGCGACGCCCGAGACGGGCGCACAGAACCGGTTGCCCTCTTCGTCCAAAAAGTCAATCGCCGCCGTGAAGCTCATCGGTGTGGAAGACACGAAGGTCACATCCACCGGTAACGTCGGCTGTGCCACGCCGATCTGCATCCCTTCGGGATATTCAACGCGCAGGTCGATCTTGTTCGTGTCGCTCGGCAACCGATGCGACACGCGTTCGTTCGCGTACCCGCGGTTGACCAAAGAAAACCGGCGTGTCGTCGGGACGCCGAGCGGCGTCGGCGCGAGCGTGATTTCGCGCGTGTCGAAGTCCAGCCGAGGCCTGACGCCTTCGCCGGAGACGTCCAGAGTGAGATAGGGCGTCCGCATGGAATGAGGGGCGCCTTCGGACGAAACCGGCGCGAGTTCGGGTTCGTCCAGAAACACGGGCACGCTCGCGCGATGCGTCGTCGCGTCGCGCGGCGCGAACGCGCACGCGATTTCCACCTTTTCGCCGCGCCGAACCGTCCCGCTCGCCGGCGCGAACGAAAACGCCGCCGCCGACGTTCGGTCCGCGGTCGGGGTCCCTAGCGCCCAGCGTATCGGCGCGTCTTCCGTTTCGTTGTGCGCGATCGTGAAGGAGAGGACGTGCTCGGTTCTGCGCGCGCCCTCGCGCGTCGCTACTTTGGCGCCGAAGGCGAGCGACGCGGCGGAGAGCCGCACGCGCGGCTCGACGGCGCGCGCCGTCGCGGGGACAGCCAACAGCGACGCCACCGACTCGCACTCGCTCAAGTCGACGCGGGTTAAATCCGGAACGAGGTCCTCCACGGGCACGCCCTCTTGGTACAGAGGCAGGAAGAACGCGCGCTTTTCGTGTGCTTCTTTCGGCGTGTACGACAGAAACACGCGCAGTTCCGAATTCGGCGCGACGCGAATCTTGAACCGGTTCCCGCCTTTGTCCTCGCCCCAGCCGCGGCGCGCGGCGGCCACGGCGGAGCCGCGCGCGACGAGTGCGTTGACGATTCGGTTGCCCATCAGCCCGAGCACGTTCTGCTCCGAGCGCGGCATCTGCAGCACGGGCGGGTCGTCGTACACCTCCGGGGACCACGAATCGGTGGGGCAAGACACGGACAGCTCCGGCGTCGAGCGCGCGTCCAGGCACAAAGTGGCGGGCACGGGCGAGTCGTTGCGCAGCGTCGCCGCCGCCGTCGCTGGCGACGAGACGAACGCGTCGCCGAAACGCAGCGCGCGCTCGACGACGCGCACGTCCGGAACGATCGCGTCGATGCTCACGGGCAAACGCACCGTTTTGCCCCCGCGCACGTGAAGCACCAGGTGCGACCTGTGCTTCCCGCGGCTCGGATTCACGTACAACACGTCGACGTCGAAAAGGCCGCCGGCGGGCACGCGACCGCGCGTCGGTTCCGCCGTCACGCGCGTCGCGGCGATCGTCGAGACATCCTCCAGCCTCGATTCATGCCTGTCATCCACCGCGAACACGGCGTCGTGCGCGCTCGCGTTCCGCAGAGTCACGACGCGCCGGGCGGGGAGCCCAGCGGGCACGCAACCGAACTGCAGCAGCTTCTCCGCGAACGCGAGCGCGGGCGCGCCGCACTCGCCGACGCACCGCAGCGCGCGCGGCGTCGCGTCGCCGGCGACGTACATCTCGAGCGTCCTTTCGTTTTCCCGGCGCGCCTCGGAGGGCGTCCACGTGACCGCGACGTGCACCGCGCCGCGCCCGGGCACCTCGCCCACCCTGGGTTGCACGTCGAACGCGCACCCGGGCGGCACGTCCCATCGGAACCGCGCGGGGTCGCCGTTGGGGTTGGAGACGCGAACTGTCTCGACGACGGAAAAAGACGCGTCGTCGTTCTTTTCAAACGCGAACCGTTTCGTGTGGCAGTCCAAGTCGAGCGCCGCGGGAACGATCTCCGCCGCGACGTCGAACGAGAAGACGTTCCCGGGGTTGTCGTTCACGACGTACGCCACCGTCTCCTTGAAAGCCACGCGGTGCTCGTCGCCGTTCAGCGCCTCGAGCTCGATCGCGAAGTGTGCGGTGTCCCCGGGCGGGACCACGCGCGTCTCCGCCGCCGCGCCGCCGCGCAGGCTCACCACGCCGCTCTCGTTGGAAGGCTCGCTCGGCGCCGGCTCGGAGACGGTCGAAACGCGGGTGGTTGCCGTGGTGGCCACGGTGGCCGTGGTGGCCTCGGAGGCCACCGAGGTACCGCGCCGCAGCTCGAGGCGCGCGGAGACCGCCTGCGCGGTGCCGTTGGTGAAGGCGAAGTACTTCACGTGCGTCGACCCGCCAGCCACGGACCCGAAATCCAAGCGAGACGGCCCCGCCGAGAGTTTAGCAACCTCCGCCGGGATGAGCACGCGCGCGCACTCGCGTCTCTGCGCCGCGGTCGCGGGCTCCGAGGCGTGCTGCGTGCGCGGCCCGCCGCCCGAGGTGGAGGTCTCCGCCTCCACTGCCTGCTGCGGCCGGTTCCGCGGGCGCAGGTACGAGAACGGAATCTTCGCGCCCCCGCGTACGCCCCGACGCGCCTTCGACGACGCGCCGCCGTCGGCGGCGGCGGCGACGTCGGGGTCGATCCACAACGGCTCGTCCGCGCGCGGGAGCGCGGGACCGTGGTCGCCGCCGGTCCTCGAACCGGGAGGTTTCCCACCGTCAAGACTTGCCGCCTCGGGTTTTTTCAGGTCGTACTGGTTCCGCAACCCGAGGCTGGTCGGGTCCGCCGGGTCGTCCGCCGTCGGGTCCGCCGCGCGGATCCGCCGCGTCCGCGAACTCCGCAGGTATTCCGCGTACCCCTCGCGGTGCGCCGCGCGGCGCACAGCCTCGTCCAGCGTGAACGCGTCCGAAGTCTCGTCCACGTCGCGCGCGCGCGCGTACCGAGCCGCCGTCTCGGGGTCGACCAGCGCGCCTCCCTTCGTGCCCGGGTGGGTCCCGCTTCGGCCGACGCGCGCGAGCGTCTCGGCGCGTTCACGGCGGCGAGTCTCCTTCTGCGACGCCACGTCCGTCGGGTTGACGTACTTCCTCGCCTTCTCGAAGTCCGCGGGCGTCGCGGTGAGCCCGCCGGGCATGGCGTTTCCGGAGTTTCCGGTTTTGGAACGCGCGTCCCGGCACGAGCCGCGGCACATCACCGACGTCTCGAAGACGGTCACCTTCTCGCCGCCGCCGCCGCGCGGCGCGCCGTCTCGGCTCTCTTCGCCGGCGTCGGCGACGCCGAGCGCGCGCACCGCCAGCGCGGCGGCGTGCGCGCCCAAGCCTTTGGGCTCGTACGACACGGCCACATTCACGGTCTGGCCCGGGAGCACGCGCCCGAAACTCGGCTCGGGCTTGAAAAACACGCCGCGAGCGAACGCAAAGTCCACGGGCATCTCGTCGTTGAGGTTGCGAACGGTCACCAGGTGGTCGCCGCGGTCGCGCGCGGCGATCTCGCCAAAGTCGAGCTCGGGCGGATCCACCGCCAGCGCGGCGTCCACCGCGCGCGCGTGGACCGGCAGGCGCAGGGGTTTCACCTTCGCGCTCGCGTCGAACGCGACGATCGCGCAGAGCCGCACGTCCCGCGCGCGCGACGCCGTCGCGGTTTCGAAATGCCCCTCGCGCGTCGCGCCCGCCTCGCCGGCACCCCGCGCCGTCGACCTGAACCCCTTCGCGGATCCGCTCGCCGCCTCGGAGGACGCCTCCGGGCGCGCGGGGCGCATCGTGAACGTCACGCGCCGCTTCTCGTACGGCCGCAACGCGCCCTTGGACGGGGACACCGCGAGCGAGCTCAGGTCGCGCCGGGAGGCTTTGTCGGCTTTGTCTTCGGCGCGGAGCTTGACGGCGAACGTCGCCGGGTACGGCGAGTTGTTGTACACGGCGCCGCTCACCGCGCGCGCGTCCCCGCACAGCACGTGCCCGAAGTCCACCGCGCGCATCGGCGTGGGTTCCGCGTCCGGGGCGTCCGTCAGGAACTCGGGCGCGCGAGGCACCACCGTCGCGGTGGCGAAGAGGCGCGCCACCTCCGCGCGTCGCGCGTCGGCGTCGCGCGCGCGCCCCGCGCGCGTCGCGACGTAAAAAAAAACGTCCACGGACGCGTCGCCCGGCGCTTCGGGGTTCAAGAACGCGGTCACCTCGACCGCCTTCCCGGGCTCGACCGTCACGAACCTGGGCTCGACCCGGAACACCTCCGGATCGGCCGTTTTGTCCCACGCGCACTCGATCCGCGCCGCCGCGGCGCCCGCGTTGCGCACCGACGCCGTCCGCGTGAGCGCGTCGCCGGGCGCGGCGACGCCGAAGTCAAAGTCCCCCTCGACCGAGATCCTCGGCGCGGGCGCGCGCGCGGCGAGGCGCACGTCCGTCTCCCCCGCGTCAGTCTGGATCACGCACGCGTCGAAGAAGTCGTCGACTTCATCCGTCGCGAACGTGACGTCGAACGAGGCGGTCAAGCCGGGCGAGAGCCGTGTCGTGGTCACGCCTCGCTCCCCTGCCAACGCGAATCGGGACGTCTTGGGCGGGATCACCTTGACGACGTGCGGGCGAGAGTCCGCGTTGCGCAGCGTGACCGTCGCCGTGTACGCCGTGTTCGCCTCGACGTCTGCGAACGTCACCGCGGGGGGGAACACGCGGAGCCATGGCAGCGGGTCGGGGCCGTGCGCGGCGGTGCGGTTCTCCAGCCCGAGGAAACGACCGCTCATCGCGTCCGTCGGTCAAACCAATCAAACGGCCCTCTCCGATCGAGCCTCCTGTCGATGGCCACCCCGTCAGCTCGCGCTCGAGCCTCCCCTCCGTGAAGGGGGCGACGCGCTACCCCGTGCGCGTGCTGAGCGCCGACCGGTCGCCCCCGGTCGCGCAGCGCCAGACGCGTCGACCTGCCAACCGCGCCGGTGCGCCCTGTTGTGGATTACGGGTGCGACTAAAAAAGGCACTCGCCCGGCATCTCGGGTTGACCGAAGAGAGGAGACAATTCGAAAGCGCGTTCGAACGATTTCCCGGTGAACGTCGCCGATGACACGGTTTCAACGCGATAAAAATGTCACACGTAAAACGTTCACAGCCCTTCTCGTCTCAAAACTCCGCGCTTCCCGGGAAGCGCGGGAAGGGAATGACGTCGCGGATGTTCTCCACCCCCGTGCAGTACTGCACGAGGCGCTCGAACCCGAGCCCGAACCCCGCGTGCGGCACGGACCCGTACCTGCGCAGGTCCAGGTACCACCAGTACGTCTCCTTTTCCAGGCCCACCTCCTCGATGCGGCGCTCGAGCACGTCGAGGCGCTCCTCGCGCTGCGACCCGCCCATCAGCTCGCCAACCCCCGGCACGAGCATGTCCATCGCGGCGACGGTCTTGCCGTCGTCGTTCTCGCGCATGTAGAACGCCTTGATGCCCTTGGGGTAGTCGCGCACGATCACCGGCCTGTTTTCGAACACCACCTCGGTCAGGTACCGCTCGTGCTCGCTCTGCAGGTCGGCGCCCCACTCCACAGGGAACTCGAATTTCTTGGCGCCACTCTCCGCCGCCGCGACGACGTGCTCCACCGCCTCCGTGTACGTGATGCGCGCGAAGTCCTGCGTGGCGACGGACCGAAGGCGCTCGCGAAGGTTGTCCTTGGAGATGTTTTTCTCGAAGAACGCCAGGTCCTCGTCGCAGTGCTCCAGCACGTGCGCGACGCAGTGCTTCAGGTACGCCTCGGCGCAGTCCATGTCGTCCTGCAAGTCGGCAAACGCCAGCTCGGGCTCCACCATCCAGAACTCGGCGAGGTGGCGCGACGTGTTGGAGTTCTCCGCGCGGAACGTGGGCCCGAACGTGTACACGTCGCGCATCGCGCACGCGTAGATCTCCGCGTTGAGCTGCCCGGAGACGGTCAGGTAACTCGGCTTGCCGAAAAAGTCCTGCGCGTAGTCCACCGATCCGTCCGCCCCGCGCGGGACCTCGCGCGACGCCGGCGCGCTCGCCGGCGCGGCGGAACCGGCGGAGCTCGCCAAAGCCTCCGCCGCCGCTTTCAGCTCGAGCAAAGTCTTCACAGCCTCGTCCACCGCCTCCTTCGTCGCCTCGCCTGCCTTCTTCTTCTCCTTGAGTGCCTTCACCGCCGCGCCCTGCTCGGCCGCGGCGGCGTGGGCGGCGGCGATGTCCGCCTCGGACGCCGGCGCCGGCGCCGCCGCGGGCGCGGCGGCGGCGCCGTCGGCGCCGTTG
>MDSV01030582.1_pt1 | contig 12032 bp, 11 predicted proteins | sample 810851 | NCBI WGS metagenome assembly MDSV01 (sample SAMN05326640, study PRJNA326480) | marine metagenome | isolation source: seawater | place: Atlantic Ocean: North East | collected 2012 | reverse complement strand
TTTAGATGGCAGTTTATATCAAGGATTCAAACCTGTTTTATGGTCAACAGTTGAAAAAACAGCTTTAGCAGATGCTGAGGTTGAATATATGGATCATACTTCGAATACGATTTTTGTCGCTTTTAAAGTCAAAGATACTGAAAAAGACTTTCTTAAAGATGCTAGCGTAATAATCTGGACAACAACGCCTTGGACCATCCCAGCAAATAAAGCTTTAGCATTTAACAGCAGAATCGAATATTCATTGCTTGAAATTGATCTATTAGATCATTTTAAAGATAAAAAAATAATTGTTGCTACTAATTTAATTGACTCAATCGTTAAGTCTTGTGGAATAGAAAATCATAAAGTTTTAAAGACTTTTAAAGGCTCTGAATTTCAAGGAACGATTTGTAGTCACCCATTTTTAAAGATGAATTTTAATCATGATATTCCTATGCTTGAGGCAAGTTTTGTAGATCTCGAACAGGGAACTGGAATAGTGCATTGTGCACCAAGTCATGGGCCAGATGACTTTAATTTATGTTTAAAAAATAATATTTCATCAAGTTATACAGTTGATAATGCTGGCCTGTATACAAAAGAGATACCTTATTTTGCTGACACACATATTTTTAAAGCGGACCCTCTAGTAATAGAAAAACTTAAAGAGCAAAATAAATTATTAAAAAATGATAAATTACATCATAGTTACCCTCATTCATGGAGATCAAAAGCACCTTTGATATATAGAGCCACACCGCAATGGTTTATTTCTATGGAAAAAAATTCTTTAAGAAATAAAGCTATTAAGGCAATAAATGATACAGATTTTTATCCAGAAAAAGGAAAGGATCGACTACTTTCTATGATTGAAGGAAGGCCAGACTGGTGTGTCTCAAGGCAAAGAGTTTGGGGTGTTCCTTTACCAATTTTTATTAATAAAAAAACCAAGGAACCACTAAGAGATCAAAAAGTGATAGATAGAATTGCTGAAATTTATGAAAAAGAAGGCTCTGATTGTTGGTTTATAGATGATGCAAAAAAATTTTTAGGCAAAGACCACGATCCAAGTAAATATGAAAAACTCAATGATATTGTAGAAGTATGGTTCGACAGCGGTTCAACTCATAGTTTTGTTTTAGAGAAAAGAAAAGATTTAAAATGGCCTGCCGATATGTACCTTGAAGGCTCAGATCAGCACAGAGGTTGGTTTCATTCATCCTTGTTAGAATCATGCGGAACAAGAGGAAAAGCTCCTTTTAGAAGCATTTTATCCCATGGCTTTGTTGTTGATGGCAAAGGTTTAAAAATGTCAAAATCATCAGGTAACGTAATTTCTCCAGAAGATATTTTAAAAAATTATGGAGCTGATATTTTAAGAGCCTGGGTAGCCTCTTCAGATTATGCTGAAGATTTAAGAATAGATAAAAATATTTTAACACAACACGCAGAATCCTATAGAAAAATTAGAAATACTTTTAGATTTATTTTAGGAAATATTAAAGATAATTTTGAACAACAAAAATTTGAATCATTAGAAGTAAAAAATTTAAACGAATTAGAACAATATATTTTGCATAAACTTTTTGTTTTAGACTCTTTAGTTAAAGAAAATTTAAAAAATTATAATTTTCATAAATTATATAAAGAATTGTTAAATTTTTGCGCTTTAGATCTTTCATCATTTTATTTTGACATAAGAAAAGATGCTTTATATTGCGATAATGTTAACTCAAAAAAGAGAAAGGAATGTGTTAAGATTTTAAATATAATTTTAGATTGTTTATTAAAATGGTTTGCTCCAATACTTGTTTTTACTACAGATGAGATCTACAGTTTAGTGAGCAAAGATACAAAAAATATTCATGAATACGTTTTTCCTAAAATTCCAAGAAAATGGGAGAATAAAATTTTGGATGACAAATGGAAACAGCTTTTTAAAATCAAACAAGAAGCAAATATTGCGATTGAAGAAAAAAGGGCAAATAAAGACATTGGTTCAAGTTTAGAAGCTGAATTAAAAATTACCACAGATACTAAAAATTTTGAATTATTAGAAGGCATAGATTTAGCAGAATATTTTATTACTTCAAAAGCAGAAAAAATTAAAAGTAAAAATAAAGAACCATTAAAAATTGAAGTTCAAAAATCAAAAGGAATTAAGTGTCCGAGATGTTGGAAAATTTTAGACAATAAGTGTGCAAGATGCGAAAAAGCTATTACAAATAAAATCTAACATGAGTATTGCTAAAAAGTTCTATAAAAACAGCCTTTCATTATTAATTGAAAAAAATAATTTAATTTGCTCCTTAATAGTAATTTTAATTTTTTTTCTGGATAGAATTTCTAAAATTAAAATAATAGATCATCAACTTCATAATAACCGTGTTTATATAAATGATTTTATTAATTTCGATTTAGTTTGGAATACTGGAATAGGTTTTGGATTTTTGAGCTCTAACTCAAATTTTGTTTATAATTCAATAACATTATTAATTGGAATTGTGATAATTTTTTTGATCTATCTGATTTTAAGATCACAATTTATTGATAAAATCTTATTTTCTTCTGTGCTTGGCGGTGCGCTAGGTAATTTTTGTGATAGATTAGTATATTTTGCAGTCCCTGATTTTATAGATATTCATTATCAAAGTTTTCATTGGTTTACCTTTAATATTGCAGATATATTTATAACAATTGGAATTATTATGTTAATCAGTAAAGATCTATTTTTAAAAAAATGATTAAAATTAATAAAATAATTTTAACTTTTATATTTATAACCTTCTTGCATTCTTGCGGACAAATGTCAGATGCAGGAAAAGTTTTAAGAAATGAAAAAATAAGAACTACAGATGAGTTTTTAGTAAAAAAAAGAGAGCCTTTGTCTTTACCGCCAGACTATGATGCTTTGCCAGAACCAGGGTCTCGTGAAATATCTAAAGAAGCAAGAGATAAAAATATCAATGAAATTTTGAAAATTCCAGAACAGACCTCTTCAAAAAAAAGCTCTTCATCGGTTGAACAATCTATTATTAATGAAATTCGCAAGTGAAGAAAAATAAAAAAATAATATACAAAAATTTTATTCAAAAGAAATATTTAAATTCAAAATATAATAGTAATATTAATAGAAAATACTTAAATATTTTAAAAAATTTAATTCTTAATTTAGACAACGCCAAAAACACATTTCATTCACTAAGTAATAAATTTAGATTTAACTTTAAAACAAAAGAATTAAAGAAATTTAAGAAATTTAAAACAGTGGTTGTAATAGGAATGGGAGGGTCAGTGCTTGGATCTGAAGCGATATATTCTTTTTTAGAACAAAGAATAAGAAAATTTTTTTTATTCATAGATGATATAAATGAAAGTCACTTAGTGGCAATAAAAAAAAGACATAATCTTAATAAGACCCTTTTTATAATAATATCTAAATCAGGAAATACTATTGAAACACTGTCTAATATTTCAGCTTTAAAGATCATCAAAAAAAATAGTAATAATGTAATAATAATTTCTGAAAAAAAAAATAATCCTCTTTATTTAATCTCTCAAAAAATGAAATTATATTATATAGAGCATAAAAATTATATCGGAGGAAGGTATTCTGTATTATCTGAAGTAGGTATGGTGCCTGCTTACTTGATGGGAATTAATATTTTAAAACTTAGAAAAAATTTGCTTAATCATCTTAATTATAGAAATCAAATTTTTTTGAAGGATAGTGTTAAAAAAATAGCTAATTTATTAAAAAATAAAATAGTAAAAAATATAATATTTTTTAATTACATTCCTGAATTGAATAAATTTCTTTATTGGAATCAACAACTAATAGCCGAAAGTTTAGGAAAAGAAGGGAAAGGTTTTTTACCTATAATTTCTCCGGCACCAAAAGATCATCATAGTCTATTGCAGTTATATCTAGATGGACCTAAAGATAAATTGTTTTATATTTTCAGCGCAGACTTGGATAATAAAAAGAAAATAAATTCTAAAATGTTTGGAAATAAATTAAATTATTTAAATAATAAAAGTTTAAGTCAAATTAAACTAGCTCAAAAAAATGCCTTTTTATCAATTTTAAAGAAAAAGAAAATACCTTTTAGAGAGTTTAGAATTAAAGATTTAAGTGAAGAGGTTCTAGGAGAATTATTTTCATATTTTATTTTAGAAACGGGAATTGTAGGAAAAATTATAAACATTAATCCATTCGACCAACCTGCTGTTGAACAAGTTAAGGTCAAAACAAAAAAACTTTTAGTCTAAAAACTTTCCAAAAATTATTTTTGAACGACCATACTGTTTTGTTATTAATAGATTTAAAATATTATCAAAGCTATCATTAGATTTTTTATCTCTATGAATAATAATAAGATGATTTTCTTTATAAATTTTTTTTTCTTTAATTAATTTTAATTCTTTAAGATATGTATTTTTTATAAAAGGCGGGTCCAAAAAAATTATTTCAAACTTTTCTTTTTGATTTCTATTTAAAAATTTTTGAATTTCACTGATTATAATATTAGCTTTATCTTTAATTGCTAGATTTAATAAATTTTTTGCAAGGATTTGAGCAACATTTTTATCTTTTTCAACAAAAGTAATTTTATTTGCACCACGAGATATACATTCTAGTCCAAACGATCCAATTCCAGAGTAAAGATCTAAGATATTTGATTTTTTAAGATTTACATTAAGTAAATTTGAATGAGTTATTACATTAAATATATTTTCTTTTACAGAGTCTTTTAAAGGTCTTGTAGTTGAAGATTTTAAAAAAAATATAGACTTACCTTTAAGCTTTCCACTTATTATTCTCATTAATTTTTTAAATTACTCTCCATCCTATATCTTTTCTAAAAAAACCATCTTTCCAACTAATTTTTTTGATTATTTTAAAAATATTTTTTCTTATTTTTGAGAATGTTCTGCCAGTTGCGGTTATATTTAAAACTCTACCTCCATTTGAAAGAAGTTGATTATCCACTATTTTAGTTCCAGCATGAAAGATAAATGAATTCTTTTTAAGTTGAATATTTTTTATATTTTTAATCTTTTTATCTTTTTTATATTTTCCAGGATATCCTTTAGAACACAAAACAATAGACATGCATTTAAACTTTTTCCAATTTATTTTTGTTTTGTTAAGATTATTTTTTAACGCTTGGTTAAAAATTTTTAGTATATCTGTATTTAATCTTGGGATAATTACTTGACATTCTGGATCTCCCATTCTGATATTATACTCCATTAAGTATGGTTCATTTTTTACTATCATTAATCCTACATATAAAAAACCTGTATAAGGTTTTCTTTTTTTTTTTAAAGCTAACAAAGTAGGTTTTACAATTCTGTTAATAATTTTTTTTTCTAAGTTTTTATTAATTATTGGAGCTGGAGAATATGCACCCATTCCACCAGTATTAGGACCTTTCTCCCTTTCTCCAACACGCTTATGATCTTGCGCTGAACCAAAAAATTTATACCCTTTTTTATCTATGACCAAGAAATAACTTGCTTCTTCACCTTCTAAAAATTCTTCGAGAACTAATTTTTTTGATGTTTTAAACTTACCTTCAAATATTGCATTAGACGTTTTTACAACTTGTTTTTTTGTTTTACAAATAGAGACTCCTTTTCCGGCAGCTAAACCATCGGCTTTCACAACCAAAGGTAATTTACTATTTTTCAGAAAATTATTTACATCTTTTTTTTTTGAGCATATTTTAAATTGTGCAGTTGGAATGTTATATTTTTTGCAAATTGTTTTCATGAATGCTTTTGAACCTTCTAATTTTGATGCATATTTATTAGGCCCAAAAGTTTTGATTTTATGTTTATTTAAAAAATCAACCACACCTTTAACTAAGGGTTCTTCTGGACCAACCACAACCAAATCTATTTTATTGGATTTGATAGTCTTAAGTAATTCTCTAAAATTAAGAAAATCGACATTTATATTCTTTGCAATTTTTGCAGTTCCTGCATTTCCTGGTATACAAATTATATTTTTTGATAATTTAGATTCATATATTTTTTGGCATAAAGCATGCTCTCTTCCCCCGCTACCTATTAAAGCAATATTCATATGAAAAAATATATTATATATAATTTATAGATGATTGAAAAAAAAGCTAAACTTAAATATAAACACAACTCATTTGATATTCTTGAAGAAGGAGAATTCGTGGTTTGTGCCATTTCAGGAAAGAAGATCCTATTACAGCATTTAAATTATTGGAATGTAGAATTACAAGAGGCTTATTTTTCGGCTAAAGAGGCTAATGAGAGTTTTAAAAAGTTAAAAAATAAAAAATAAACTATTTATTTCCACCTATTATGAGTCCAAATCCATTGATTGGGATTTTTTATTATCATATCCTCTAAAACGTTGTTTAGTTTCTTAGTAACTTCAAACTTATTTTTGAAGCCTGAAGTTTTAATTGGTTCGTATACTTTCATTCTAAAAAGACTATTATTTTTTCTTTCGATAAATATGGGAACAATATTCAAATTATGTTTTAATGCTAATTGTGCAGGTAGAGTTGTTGTAAAACATGGTTCATTAAAAAAATTAATTTTTTCACCTTCACTAACACGTTGATCAATCATAAGCGCAACACTATGATTTTTTTTGATAAATTCGATAGAGCTCTTTACTCCTGCACGACCTTTTTTGATTTGATTTTTACAAACGTAATTTCTTCTTACATATTCCATATATGGGTTTAAAAAAAAATTGTTAAGCGGTCTATAAATAGTTGCTAAATTAATTTTTTTTTTATTAATTTCCATGGACATAAGCTCAAAGTTTGCAAAGTGACCTGATACAAAAATAACTGGTTTATTATTTAAAGCTATTTCATTTAATATTTTTTCACCTTCGATATGAATATGTGAATTTTCTTTTTTGAATTTTTTTAAAAATACATATTCAGCGCAAGTCATACCGTAATTAGACCACATATTTTCTGTGATTTTAATTTTTTCTTCATCAGAAAGATTATTAGAAAATTTAAGTAAATTTTTTTTCACAATATTTTTGGATTTAATGATAGGACCGATTTTTTTAAAAATAAAAGAAAAGAACTCCCGACTTGATGAAAGACCAATTAATCTTGCGATTAAGAATAATAAATATAAAAAAATAGCTTCAAAAAAATATTTAATGGTTTTTATCATAAATAGTTTAGAATATGTTTTATAAATTTTTCTTTTTCAAAAATTTCTAGTTTAATTTTAAGAAATTTGATATTTTTAAAACCATACTTTTTAATTCTATAATAGTCTTTTTCTGTTGTTATAGGCTGAAAATTATTTTTTATAGATAAGTCAAGCATTTGTAGTATTTCTGATTTATTAAATTCATAATGGTCTGGAAAAGCATATTTCTTTTTTAAATCAAGATTGTTTTCTTCCAATAGTTCAAAGAAGTTATTCGGGTTTCCAATACCAGCAAAAGCAAGAAGTTTTTTATTTTTAAATTCATCTATATTTGATGGAGAATATTTCGAGTAAAAAATTTTGATTTTATTTGAAATATTTAAAATTTTATTCTCAAATAATTCATTTTTATTCCCATTAATAACAACTATGTGGGCTTTTTTTATAGCATTCATGTTTTCTCTTAATGGTCCGGAGGGTAATGTCATGCCATTTCCAATTAATTGTTTACTATTAAAGCACAATATATTCATGTTTTTTTTTATGGAAAAATCTTGAAAACCATCGTCTAGAATAGCCACATCGTATTTTTCTTTTTCTGCATTATTTATTGCAGCCGATCTTTGTTTGTTTAAAAATAGACAATTTATATTGTCTTTAATTAAATTATGTTCATCTGTGTGTTCGGAGTAAAACTTTTTGATTATTGCTGGTTTTTTTTTGTTTCTAATTAATTCTTTAGCAATCATAATTGATAGAGGGGTTTTTCCAGTTCCACCCAAATAAATATTGCCAACGCATATTATTGGAATCTTAAATATCTTTTCAACAGTAATTTTTTGCTTAATTTTATTGAGGATTTGTAAAAAAAAAGAGATAGGCAAAAGCGATAGAGAAAAAAAACTATTTTTTTTTGACCAAAATTTAGGTTTCACAATTTTCATTTATTATAGATCTTATTTAATTCATTGTATGTATTTTCTAAAATATCTTTCCCTAAATTATTTATAATTTTTATCTTATCATCATTAATTTTATGGGTTTTATCAAAATCAGCAATTATTTTATTTGCCAATTCTATCTCGTCATTAATTTTTTCAGAAATTTTATATTTATTTAAAAGTTCATATATATCTTTAAAATTATATACATATGGGCCGTGATAAATTTTACACCCAAGTTTTGCTGCCTCAATAGGATTTTGACCTCCAACAGATTCTAATTTTTTAATCATCGACTTTCCAATAAAAACACTTCTGCTAAATTCCAAGTAGTTTGTTAGCACACCATAAGTGTTTATTATAATAATCTCGCTATCTGGCAAAATAACATTATCCTCTGATACAATTTGAGATTTTAAACCTAATTTTCTGCAAGATAATTCTATACTTTTAGATCTTTCGATATGTCTTGGAATAATTACTGTAGTAATATTTTTATGTTTTTTTTTGACTTGTAGATGGGTTTTGAGACAGAAAATATCTTCTCCTTTATGTGTGCTAACAGCACACCAAAATTTAATATTGTTTAAAATTTCTTTATTTTTAAAATTAGAATTAACTAATTTATTTTCTGATGTTAATTTTAGATTTCCAAAACACTTAACATTTTTTGCTTTAAGTTTTTCGAGATATTTTTTTGATTCATTGTTGCATGATAAGCATAAATCAAAAGTTTGAAAAATATTTTGTGCTATATTTGGTATTAAATTCCACCTTAAAAATGTTTTTCTTGTTATTCTTCCATTTAAAAGAATTAAAGGGATTGCTCTTTTTTTTATTGTTAAAAGAAAATTTGGCCAGATTTCAGAGTCCACAAATATTATCATGTCCGGCGACCATTTGTCTAAAAATCTTTCTATAATTAATATTTTATCAATTGGAAAAAATCTGTGTGTTATATTTTTTTTATTTAAAAATTCTTTTTCGATTAACCGAGCAGAACTTAATGTAACTGTAGTCACTAAAAATTCAAATATATCTTTTTCATTTAGTTTTTTAACCAAAGGTATTATGCTTTTAAGTTCGCCAATACTAGCGGCGTGAAACCAAATTAATTTTTTCTTATTATTTTTAACAACATTAAAAGATGAAATGAATAATTTTTCTTTAAATCTATTTTTATCTTCTTTATTAAACCACGTTCTTAAAAAAATTATAATTATTATAATTGGAAATAAAATATCAATTAGATAACGGTAAATTAGCAGCATTTACTTTAGTTGATTTTTATAAAGAGATTTATATTCCTCGTTATTTTCAATAAGATCTTCATGTTTGCCAGAACCTATAACTCTGCTATCTTTTAGTATAAATATTTTATCCGAGTTATGAATAGTTGACAATCTGTGAGCTATTACTAAAGTGGTTCTGTTTTTTATAAGATTATTAATTGCGTTCTGAACCACTCTTTCTGAGTCAGTGTCCAAAGAAGAAGTTGCTTCATCTAACAATATTATAGAAGATTTTTTAAGTATTGCTCTTGCTATAGAGATTCTCTGTTTTTGCCCACCTGAAAGTTTTACTCCGTTTTCTCCAACAATTGTCTCGTATTTATTTGGAAGTTTATTAATAAATTCATCTGCGGCAGCAAATTTGCAGGCTTCTTCAATATCTTGTTTAGTAGCTAAAGTGTTTGCATAAGCAATATTGTTCTTAATAGTATCATCAAATAATACAACATCTTGACTTACTAAAGATATTTTTTTTCTCAGAGATTTTAAGTTTACTTTTTTTATATTTTGGTTATCGATTTTAATTTTTCCTTGTTGAGGATCGTAAAATCTAGGTATAAGATTAATTATAGTACTTTTTCCAGCTCCACTTTGACCAACTAATGCTGTAATTTTTCCTCCATCTATTTTCATATTTATATTGTTTATTGCTTTTTCATTTGTATTTTCATATTTAAAATCAACACTATTAAATTCTATGTCACAATTGTTAATTTTGAGGTCAGGTAAATGATTTTCATGTTTAATTGAAATAGGTTTATCAATTACTGCAAAAATTCTTTTTGAAGCTGCACACCCTTGATACGCAACCATATTAATTGTAGCTAATGACCTGATCGGTTGGTATGCTAACATCATTGCCGCAAGAAAAGAGAAGAAATTATTAATTCCCAGTTCTCCAGTGTTAATCAGTTTACCAGAATAAAAAATAAATCCAGCAATCATGAAACCTGTTAAAGCCTCCATAATAGGAGTTGCTCTAACCATTATGCTTGCAATCCTGATGTTTTTACTTACAAGATTTGAAATTACATTCTTAGCATTATCATTTTCAACTTCTTCTTTTTGAAAGATCCTGATCATTTTAGAGCCTCTAAAAATATCAGTTAAGAAGGCAGTTAAATTTCCAGATATCTCACTAGCCTGTGTTGTGGCTTTTCCAATTTTTTTACCTAGATTTTTAGCCAATCCACCAGCTAAAGGTATCATAAAGATTGCAAATGTAGCTAACTTCCAATTTTGATAAAACATTAATCCAACTAGAAAAATTACTGAAAAAGTATCTTTCATCAAATTTAAAACGCCTGTGCTTACTAAGTTTGAAACTTGTCCAGAATCATAAGAAATATTTGAAATATATCTGCCTGAATGTCTAGAATCTAAAGTTTGAACATCTGAGAAAAGAATTGATTCTGCAATTTGTTTCTGGAGCTCACCCGCAATTGTTTGTCCTACTATAATTATATTTACTCTTGCAAAATATAAAGACAATCCTTTAACCGAGAATGTTACAATTATTGCAAGCGGGATCAACCATGTTAGTACTGGATTTTTGTCTATAAATATTTTTTTTACAGTTGGATCTAACAACCAGGCAATAGAAGAAGAGGTTCCAGCAACCAAAATAGATAATACTAAGCATAATAATATTCTCTTTAAATGAAATCTTACATATTCTTTGTAGAGTCTTTTTAGGTAATGTTTTAATTCATCAAATGGCATAATTTTATTTTAAGAAAATTGATAAGAATAAGAAAAAACCAGAATAGTTATTTGTTTTAAAAGCCCTTAAACATTTTGAAGAGTCTTCTTCTTTAAAAATTATTAATTGATAAATTAAACTTAGAAAAAACATAAACATGAAAAAAGTTGACAAATTAATACTGATATCTTCTTTAAATACATAGACAATGAGAGAGTAAGTAATTATATAACACGAGCCTACAAATAATTTTATATTTTTTCTAAATTTAATAGCAGTAGACTTAACTCCTATAATTTCATCATCCGCTATATCTTGAACTCCGTAAATGGTGTCATAGCCCAATGTCCAAAATATGGCTGATACGTAAAGTATGATTATTTCGTAGGAAATGCTGTTATTTAAAGCTGCCCAAGCCATCACAACACCCCAGTTAAAAGTTAAACCCAAAAATAATTGAGGCCAATAAGTTATTCTTTTCATGAATGGGTAAGAGAAGGCCAAAAGCATTGAACCCAAGCCTAGCATGATAGTAAAAAAATTAAATTGAATTAGAATTAGAAATGCCAATAAACAAAGACCTGCGATATACAGAAAAGATCTAATTATTGATATTTTTCCAGAGGCAATTGGTCTTTCTTTTGTTCTCTGCACTTTTTTATCAAAATCTTTATCGACAACATCATTAAATATACAACCGGCGCTTCGCATCAATACTGATCCTAAAAAAAAAAGTAATAAATAATACAAAAAAAGATTTAGATCCTTCTCAAAAACATAAGAGTAAGCAAGTCCCCATGAACAAGGCCAGAATAAAAGCATGAAACCAGTTGGTTTATTTAATCTTGTTAATTCTATAAATATTCTTAAATGTTCCATGAAAATATGACTTGTAAATATCAAACACTATCTTCATAATCAATTTGATTCGATATGGATATAGAT
>MDSV01149388.1_pt1 | contig 12033 bp, 12 predicted proteins | sample 810851 | NCBI WGS metagenome assembly MDSV01 (sample SAMN05326640, study PRJNA326480) | marine metagenome | isolation source: seawater | place: Atlantic Ocean: North East | collected 2012 | reverse complement strand
TCAATGGAGAAGTTTATCCCTCCATCAACGCTCGCGCTATTTCCCAATAGATTTTCGTTTCTGTTTAGTGACGTTAAGTCTTTATCATCTATTATAACTTTTCCTCTCCTGAACCGAATTTGATTCAATCGAGAGCCGTATTTCGCCAAAACCGAAAATGATCTAGGGCTTATCTCTGCGTATAGAGGACCGTTATAACCTTTTGTTACTCGATCAAATTCCTCTCCGTTGTCTGTAATTAGACGTGTCAAAAGATCGAGGCGGCCTATAGAGCTTTTAGTATTTGCAATAGCATTTACGTTGGGAGGAAGTTTAACGCACTCCTGCAATAAAACCAAGTAAACGCAGTTTTTTTCTAATATCGAACCATTTGTGAGATCTATCTCATGCATTGCCAGTTGTTTAAGTTCGTCAGAAACTTTCGAGTTTTTCCCTGGCAAGAAAGATGCTTGAAGTCTCCAAGCTTTTTCACTCAATCTAAGGTCAAGGCTTGAAGGCTGAATTTGGTCTTGCTCGATTTGCTTTGAGGCAGTTATTTCGTTAGAGGCTATCATTTTTGTCAGGATCTGATAGGGCAGTACACCTTCCGTATCTAGTTTCATTAAATTTGTCTCTTTCTATGGTAGGTTTGGTCGGGCTAGCGAGATTCGAACTCACGACCTTTCGTCCCCCAGACGAACGCGCTACCAAACTGCGCCATAGCCCGTGTATCATAAATGGTATTCAATATGCTCAAAAAATCTGGCTATGTTATTCAGCCCGACTTTTTATATTTTCATGCACTTGTTCGAACCCACTAATTATAGTTTTCAATTTATCACTTTTGATGTTTCTTATTTTTTCAAGCTGTTCCGTGTTGAGGAATAATGGCCAGAGAAGTGGTTTTCTCATTTTCTTCTCCTGTGTTTTTTCAGGTTTTTTTTCGTTGTGTGGTTCAGACTCTCTATTTTCCAATCCGATTTTTATTACGCTCTTTATTCCTTTTGATTGGATAACCTTTTGAGTTCCCTTTATGGTTAAACCTTCTGTGTATAGGAAGAATTTTATTCCCAAAAGTAGGTGCAAGTCCTCAGGTCGGTAATACCGTCTACCTCCTCCTCGCTTCATAGGTTTAATCTGTCTAAACTTACTTTCCCAGAATCTTAATACGTGGGGCGGTAGATCGAGTATCGCTGCGGCTTCAGTTATTGTTCTGAAAGCGTTTTCCGACTTGCTCACTTCTTTCCCTCATACTTTTTTATTTACTTATTCCCTATATTAACGCGTTCCCTCATGACTTGTGATGGTCTGAAGGTGATAACCCTACGACCGCTTATCTCTGCTTCTGCTCCTGTCTTTGGGTTTCTTCCTATCCGCGGACTCTTGTTTCTTATTGAAAATGTGCCAAAGGATGAAATCTTTACGGGTTCATCTCTCACCAGCGCACTGGCTATATGCTCAAGCACAGATTCAACGAGTTGACCCGACTCATATCTCGATAGGCCTACTTCCCTAAAAACCGCATCACTCAAATGCAATCTGGTTAAGGTAGAATCTGTCATTATCCTCTCCTTTTATCTCTACAATAAAAGAGCTAATAATTATAAGTCAATATTAAGAGATGTTTTTTTTGATTTATCAATCTGTTTATTTCCATATTCAAATCAGGGACTCGTATGAAAGCAGAATTTGTAGGATTATGAGGGGTTGAATTTAGATGAAAGTTTCTTGGCAAAACCTGTGCTCTCCAATTGAAATGCTAAATTTATTGCAGCGGCAATTCCAATTTCGTCTGCACCGCCGTGAGACTTTATTACGACCCCATTAAGACCTAAGAAAATACCTCCGTTGACATTTCTTGGATCTATTTTTTTATTAAGCTTTCTAAGTGCGGACATTGAAAACAAGCCTCCTATTTTTGCAATAGTAGAGGTTTCGAAACTTGTTTTTAGAAAGTTTTTTATCAACGAGGCGGTGCCCTCACCCGTTTTTAGAGCGACGTTCCCTGTGAATCCGTCGGTTACAATAATATCGACATTTGCAGACGGGATGTCACTTCCTTCGACAAAACCAAGAAAATGGAAATGACCCATATTTTTTTCGGCTTGTCTAATTAGTAGTGATGCCTCCTGAAGCTCACTTCGTCCCTTGTGATCCTCTACACCTACATTTAGAAGACCGACACGCGGAGTCGAAATGTTAAAACCATTTCTAGCGTACTCTGCACCCATAAGTGCATACTGCAATAAATCTTCAGCGTCAGCCTTTATGTCGGCTCCGGCGTCAAGAACTATGTTAAATCCTCGTTCATTTATTGACGGCCATAAAATAGCGATGGCAGGCCGATTCACTCCTGGTGCCTTTCTCAATTGCATCATTGACATTGCCATAAGAGCACCAGTGTTGCCGCACGACAATGCTATGTCGGCCTCTCCTTTTGATAAAGAGTTGAGGCAACTCCACATACTAGTTCCTTTACCTGATCTAAGCGCATTAGAAGGTTTTTCATCCATTTTTACAATACTGGTACACGATATTATTCGGCAATAGTTAGAAAGTTTTGGGTGCACTTTTATCTGCTGCGTCAACGTATTTTCGTCTCCATGGATTAGAAAGAATAAGTTTTGATTTATACGTAAGGATCTCTCTATACCATTGACAACGCATGACACCCCATGATCTCCACCCATTGCGTCAATGGAAATTACTGTCTTGCTATTGTTGTTATTATACGTCTTCAATTAGCTTGTTTTCCGAATGCATATTCGAAAATCCTAGGCCGCGTCTTCATCTAAATCGACTTCTTCGGTCGTGATAAGAACTTCCCTCGCATTGTAGTGACCACAGGCCTTACAAATATGATGTGGCCGGGTCAACTCGCCACAATTCGTGCACTCGTTCAGGTTGCTACCTTTCAATGCGTCGTGAGCCCGTCGCATTCCACGTTTTGATCTTGTAATTTTACTTTTAGGGACCGCCATATTCCAACCTTCAGCTAATGCTATAATTTTTTTGAGATTTTCTCAAATTTTGTATCTCTATTAACTATTTTTTTCAGTTTCGTAAATAAATGATTTTTAGATTACAACTTTACGAGTAAGCCCGCTACCATAAACAAAATATGTAATGCTGCAAGTCTTTTTTCATATTTTAAAGTTTTTGCATAAAATTAGCTTTATTCCATCAGATTTTTTAATGATGATAATGGCGTGTTTGATTCTTTTTGTAACGGTCGCAATCCATCTTTTGTTACCGAAACTCCGTCAAAGCGAGCGTTTTTCCGCCGTGGATACTCTGGCACTTCTAGCGATAGCTCCTCTAAAATAAGGTCCCCTATGTTGAGTTTTTCGCCAAGGTGCTCTGCTTCTTTATTATGGATATCAGATATAACCGGATTTTTTCTCTGAGATCGGTGCATTTTTGTATAGAAGCGCTCCACTCCAAAATTTAATTTTGTCTTTGTCGGCGCTAATGTTACGCCGCAGGTTTGTAAGGCGATACTTTCTATCGTCGCCGTTAGCCTATAGTTTTTGTTGCTGGTTGCACCGATGATTCCCTTGAAAGACAGTAATAGTATGCTATTTACAGGTAAAATCTCAGCAAGTCCCAAAAGTTCGCTCTCGGAGCAACTATGATATATGCGATATTTATTTGCTTTCTTGAAATTTTCGTATGGTATCGTAAAGTTTATCGGGTTAGCTGATTTCATTTCTCACTCTCTGATGTGAAAACTACTAAAAAGATATAGGCTCAATTATTTATTTACTAAAATTGAATCTATTTACTAAAATTGAATCTATAGATAATTTCAATTGTTTCAAGTTATAACAGATGGTAAGAATACATGCTTTTAGTTCTGGGTATCAATAGATTTTATCGTTTTAAAGGGTCGTGATGAGATTTTCTGTATTAGGAATAGCTATTGTTATAATGCTCTTTGTAAATGCCTGTGCACCAATAAAAAGAATATCTGGATATGTTCCTTTGGATATGGAGGTTGAGCAATTGATAATTGGTAAAACGAACAAAAGGGAGGTTATTAGTAAGCTTGGAGATCCACTCATCAGGGAGCCTAAGTTGCTCAGTTCTTTGATTTACATTCAGCAAGAATTTGAAACAAAAGCATTTTTAAAGCCAAGAGTAAATGAAAGGATAGTGGTAGAGTTAGTTTTCGATGAAAATGAAGTTTTATCAGCAATAAATTTTTTGGATGAAAAAGCAGCAAATGATATAACTTTTGATAAAAATAAAATTAGCTCAAAGGGTCGAAAACTAGGTTTCTGGCAACAAATGTTTGGAAATATAGGCAATTTTAGCTCAGAGCAATTTTTAAACTAGAAAAGTTTACTCTTCTTGGAACACCAACGCACAACCATTAATACAGTATCGGAGTCCGGTTGGTTTTGGGCCATCTGGAAAAACGTGTCCGAGGTGAGCATCGCACTTTCCACATGAAACTTCGATCCTACGCATAGAGAAGCTATTATCTTCAGTTGTAATTATATTAGATTCTTTTGCTTTGTCGAAGAAACTTGGCCATCCTGAACCACTTTCATATTTTGCGGCTGACTTAAACAACAGCGAATTACAGCAAACGCAATTAAACGAGCCTATCTTATTTGAAAAGCCGTTTGAACTAAATGGTTTTTCAGTTCCAGCGTTGCGGGTAACGTGAAAAGCTAATTCTGATAATTGTGCTCTCCACTCTGACTCTGATTTGATTATTTTTTTCATCTTTTTTATAACTCTTTTAAATTTATTTAATTTCGAATTTGCATTTGATTAAATTACTACTTGGTTAAACTATATTTAAAGGCAGAGTCAAAACATAACAGCAACCCTATTTTGTTCCCTCAAGCGAGATCGGTCAGTTTATTCAGTCCTTTTAACTTTGTCTAAATAATATTTCCTGTGCACGTTTGTCTTTTTCTATTTGAGTACGGCTTTCTTTGCAGAGATTGCGACCTTTTTGAACACCTGGTCTATTTTTGCATCTTTCTGACCACTTTTGAATATTCGGAAATAAATTCAAGTCCTGTTCTTGGCGTCGCCACAAGCTCACCCAAGGCCAAATTGCCATATCGGCAATAGAATAGAAGTTTCCTGCTACAAAATCTCTACCGACCAAATTTCTTTCTAATACCTGATAAAGCCTTTTTACCTCTAGTCTGTATCGCTCCTGAGCATATTTTACTATGTGGGGAGGCGTCATGTTAGGTGCGTATTTCAAGAAATGATGGGCTTGACCGGCCATGGGTCCTAATCCGCCCATTTGCCACATTAACCATTTGATTGTTTCATGATAATCAGAATCATTGTTTCCCATGAATGATTTTGTTTTTATCGCAAGGTAATGGAGAATAGCTCCACTTTCAAATAGGTAAATGATGTCCCCATTTGGTCCCTGATAATCAGTAATTGCTGGAATTCTATTATTTGGGGAAATCTCTAAAAATTTTTTTTCGAATTGCTCTCCCTTGTTTATGTTAACAAGATGAGTCTTATAAGGTAGCTTCATTTCTTCTAAAGCTATGCTAACTTTCCAACCGTTAGGAGTAGGCCAATAATAGAAATCAATTATTTGCTTCACTTTTAATTCCGGATTTTAATTCACTTTTCAAACTTAGAACGACTAAAGTGTAACTCGTTAACTTTAAGAACTCAATCGATTGACTATCAAAAGCAAATATAATACAGGTTAAGGCTATTTAAAGATCGGCAACTCGGAAGGCTATCATAAAGAAAGATTATCAGACAGAGGATGAAATTCTCAAAACTATTTGTATCATTTTGGTTAAGATTTAATAATACGAGAATATCAGGTTCTGTAGTAAAACTTGTATTCGTCGAACCAAAAATCATTTATGGTTTAATTTTTAACAAAATCTTACCTTGATTTGGATAAAATAGTTTAAACTTTAATAAGGTGGTAGATTTAACAGTAATAGGAAGTATTTATGAATTTTGTGAATTCGACGAAAAAAGTGCGACAAGACGAGAAGGAAGTGATAAAACCAAGTCAGCAAGAAGCTGAGGAAGCCGTCAGGGTGCTGCTAAGATGGGCGGGTGATAATCCTGAGCGGGAGGGATTAATTGAGACGCCGGCTCGGGTTGTCAAAGCATATAAAGAATGGTTTGCAGGGTATGATAAGGATCCCCAGGAAGTCCTAGCAAAAACATTTGAGGATGTGGAGGGTTATTCTGAGCTAGTTACTCTAAAGGATATACGATTTGAGAGCTTTTGCGAACATCATCTTGCGCCAATAATTGGGAAAGCACATGTGTCTTATCTTCCAAGCGATCGTGTGGTTGGACTTTCAAAGATAGCGAGGCTAGTTGACGTTTATTCAAAACGACTGCAAGTTCAGGAGAAAATGACTGTTCAGATTGTCAATGCTTTGCAGACTGAATTGAAACCAAGAGGAGCGGCAGTTTTATTAGAAGGCGAGCATCACTGTATGTGCACGCGCGGCGTTCATAAAACAGACTCAAAAATGATTTCAAGTGCCTTTACTGGTGAGTTCTTCAAGAGCAAGAAGCTCAAGCAAGAATTTTTTAAATTTGTGACGAAGTAAAGGTGCCTAACTGAACTTTTGAAAAAGAGTGCTTATGAATCACACAAAACTCGATTTATGTCTGAAAAGTAGAGATAACAAATGAGTAAGAAAATTAGTTCTAAAGCGCCGGATAGCTTTCAAGAGATTATAATGAGATTACAAAACTATTGGGTATCTCAAGGTTGCGCAGCCATTCAACCGTACGATATGGAGGTAGGAGCTGGAACATTCCATCCAGCAACAACCTTGCGGGCTCTTGGACCTAAAGCCTGGGCCGTTTGTTATGTCCAACCTTCAAGACGACCGACTGATGGTCGGTACGGACAGAATCCAAATCGACTGCAACATTATTATCAATATCAGGTTTTAATAAAGCCTTCACCTGAAAACTTTCAGGACCTTTATTTGGGTAGCTTAGATTTTATTGGAATCAACACTCAGATGCACGATATTAGGTTTGTAGAGGATGACTGGGAAAGTCCAACGCTAGGAGCGTGGGGTTTGGGCTGGGAAGTTTGGTGTGATGGTATGGAAGTCAGCCAATTTACTTACTTTCAGCAGGTATGCGGATTTGATTGTGACCCAGTTTCTGGAGAATTAACGTATGGTCTGGAACGACTTGCTATGTATATACTAGGGGTGGATCATGTGATGGATTTGCCGTTTACAAAAAAAGAGGCAAGAGTGCCTCTAACTTACGGCGACATTTTCCGGGAAAGCGAAAAACAGTACAGCAGATGGAACTTTGATGTCTCTGATCCAAATGTTTTATTTCAGCATTTTTCTGATTTTGAGACAGCCTGCCAGGCGATTTTAGATCAACCAGAGATTGATCCAAAAACAGGGATGGAAATCGTTATGGCTTATCCCGCTTATGATCAATGTATCAAAGCTTCTCACTGTTTTAACCTTTTGGATGCTCGGGGGCTAATATCGAGTACAGAACGCCAATCATACATTGCAAGGGTAAGAGCTCTGGCAAGAATGTGCGGAGAAGCCTTTCTTAAAACTGATTGTGGTGGCTCTCAAAAATGAGCGGCAAGGTTCTGGTTTCGCTACTATTAATCTTCACTGTATTGTTTGCAGTGACCTTATATTATTTTCAAGTATTTGCCTACTATAAAACTGTGGATTCAGTTAATAGCATAAAGATAAAAGAGAGAACTGTGTCTGTAGAGGAATATGTTGGAATAGACTCAAACACTTCAGGTTTAAAGTTACGTGGTTGCTTTCAAGTGGATCCCACAGATTTTGAAAATTTTCCAATTTTTGAAAGCGCGAGGCCGCTGTCCGCACCTTTTTGGTTCAGGTGTTTTGATAGCAAAGAGCTTCAATTGGCGTTAGACAAAGGAAGCGCAAAGGCGTTTTTAGCCATGGAGAATGAAAAAGACGGTATTGACAGAATTGTTGCTATTTACCCTAATGGAGACGGGTTTCAATGGAGACAATTAAATTCTAAATATGTGGATTAATTAGCGATGCCAGACTTACTTTTAGAACTTTTTTCTGAGGAAATTCCAGCCCGCTTTCAGGAGCGCGCAGAGGACAGCCTGAAAAAGCTATTCGTTGATGAGCTGTTTAAGAATAGTGTTTCGTTTGAAACAATGGGTTCTTTTAGTACGCCTAGACGCCTCGTTTTGGTTGTAACTGGATTACCTGAAACTTCGAAGCTTGAAATAGAAGAGAAAAGGGGTCCACGCGTTAATGCTGAAGACAAAGCTATTCAAGGATTCATGAAGTCTCTTAATATTGAAAGAAGCGCACTTTACATAAAAGCACACAAGAAAGGAGATTTTTATTTTGCTCGAATAGAAAAAGGAAGAGACCCAATTGTGAACATAGTCTCTCAATCCCTGTTTAAAATAATAAATAACTTTCCGTGGCCCAATTCGATGAGGTGGGGGTCGAAAAAGTTGAAGTGGGTTAGACCCCTGAAATCAATATTGTGTTTACTGTATGACGAGAACCAGTCCGAAATAGTGCCTCTGAATATTGATGGAATAACTTCACAAAATGTGTGCGTCGGTCATAGGTCTGTGAACCCTAACAAATTTACTGTTGCTTCTTTTGATGAATATGCGAGAAAATTGAAACTTTCCAACGTTATTTTAGACCGAAATTCGCGAAAAGCTAAAATTTGGAACGAAGCCACTACTTTGGCATTTGCAAAGGGAATGGAAGTGGTTAGAGATGAAAGCTTGTTAAATGAGGTTGCAGGCCTTGTGGAATGGCCTGTGATACTTTGGGGTGAGGTTCAAAAAGTTTTCCAGGATTTACCTACAGAAGTTCTCCAAGTTTCAATGAGAGAACATCAAAAGTTTTTCTCGGTTACAAGAACAAATTCTAAAAAAATTATCTCTTATATTTCAGTTGCAAACATTGATACTTGTGATGCTGGAGTTGCCATAGCTGCTGGAAATAATAAAGTCCTTAGAGCGAGGCTGGAAGATGCTAAGTTTTTTTGGGAGAAAGACCTACAAAAAATTAGGTTGAGCGGTTTTGAGTCCTTCGGCGAGAAACTCAAAGAAGTTACATTCCATAACGAAATTGGGTCAGAATATGATCGAGTGAATCGTATTAAAAAAATAGCAGTGGAAATAGCAAAACTTATAGGAGCCGATATGGAAAAGGTTAAAACTGCTGCATCATTATGCAAACTCGATCTAGTATCGGAGATGGTTTATGAATTTCCGGAACTGCAGGGAACAATGGGTAAGTACTATGCTTTGGAGACGGGCTTCCCAAAAGAGATAGCAGAGGCTTGTCTAGATCATTATGCGCCGAAAGGACCAACTGAGAGCGTTCCTGACAATAGAACTTCTTTATCTATTGCTTTAGCCGATAAGATCGATTTGATAACCAACTTTTGGGCGATAAATCAGAAACCTACTGGTAGTAAAGATCCTTTTGCAATTAGGAGAGCTGCTATTGGCATAGTGCGGATCCTTTTGGAAAGAAGACTAGATTTATCGTTGGATAAATTGATTCAGTTGGGAAACCAAAATGCTGACTTTTTTGACTTACTTGATTTCTTTCGAGATAGAATACGTGTTTTTCTGTCAGATGAGGGGATTAAAGCAGATATTGTTAATGGTTGTTTGAGTGCATCTGGTGAAAATATTTATCTTACACACTTTCATAAAAGGGCTTTAGCAATTCAGGGTTTTATTAATACCGGGCAAGGGAAAGATCTTGTGCAAACATATAAACGAGCTGTTAATATATTAACACTAGAGGAAAAAAAAGACGGAATTGAATACTCGAGCGACCCTAAGATGGAATTAATGACAGAGAGAGAAGAGCTGAACTTATACTCTCAGTTACAGCAGATCGATAAGAAAATTGTAAGTGAGCTGAGGAAAAATGATTTTGAAAATGCGTTAAGCATAATTGCTGGCTTAAAAGAGACTCTTGATACATTTTTTGAAAAAGTAAAGATTAATTCGGAAAACTTGGAGATCCGACGTAACAGACTATGCATGCTGAATCAGATAAGATCGGTGATACACAGGATAGCAAAATTTTCAGAGATAGAGGTAGACTCTTGATAATATTTTTGAAAAGAATTGAGCTTGGTTTATCTGGAGAAAGGTTAAATTTTGAACCGCAAAAAACTTCAAATTGAACCAATCCATAGAGCTGGGGATTTAGAAACAGAAACGTACGGTTTTAGGGCAGAGCGGCTCAGGAGAATGTTTAATATTGGTCTGCCCGTACCAAATGGATTCTGCATACCAGCGCTTGCGATTGACGAGTGTCTCCAAAACCCCAATGAGAAAATCTCATACCAGCTAAAAAACTTGAAGGGCCTTTACGCAGTTAGATCAAGTCCATCAAATAGTGATTTGAGTGGAGTAGGAGCAATATTAAATTTAGGAATGAACGATGCTTCTTTACCTCTACTGGCGTCTCGTATCGGTACAATAGGAGCTTTAGATATATACAGTAGATTTATTAACAGTTTTAGTACACTAGTTTTTGGACTTGATTCTGGTATATTTGAAAATTTCGTTTCTGAGAGTTTGCTTGATGAAGATACCTTAGCGGCAAAGATAGAGGCTTCAAAAGATAAATTTCATAGTGAAACTGGAATTCATTTTCCTCAAGAATTAGAGGACCAAATTGACCTTACCTTTAGCTCATTCGCGCGGGCTTGGCATAGACCGTCTGCAATAATCTTAAGAAAAGCTCGAGGAGCTCCAGAAAATGCTAGTTTGGGTATGGTTTTGCAAGAAATGGTCATAGGTATCGGTCCAGATATTTCTGGTTGGGGTCAAATTAAAACCATCAACAGTGATAGTGGAGAGCGAGCTTTAACTGGCTATTTTTTACCGAATAGTCAAGGTAAAGAGGTTCCTTCTGGTGAAGTGGTGCCCCATATGCTTAGTGAGTGCCAGAGAACTTCAGAAGTTCAGTCCTTAGAGGCTCTAGAGACTATTAACAAAAAGACATTTAATGATATCAAAAAATTTGTTAAAAAAGCATCTATCAAGTTTGGAGAAGCTCTAAATTTTGAATTTACACTCCAGAGAAACAAGGTTTATTTTTTGGATGCGTCAACTGCGGAAAGAAGCCCTCGAGCGGACATAAGAGTAGCGGTTGATTTAGTCGAATTAGGAGCGATTACGGAAGAGGCAGCACTTTTAAAAGTCGACCCACATAATTTAGTTGAATTTTTGCACCCGCAAATCAGCTCAGATTTTTCCAGAGATGTTTTTGGAACAGGATTACCAGCAAGTCCTGGAGCAGTAAGCGGAAAAATTGTATTTTCTAGTCAAGCAGCTAGTAAAATAAAATCGAAAGAAGAATCGGCAATATTAGTAAGGCTCGAAACCAGTCCTGAGGACATAGCAGGTATTCATGACTCAGTTGGTGTACTGACTGGTAGAGGAGGGATGACAAGTCATGCTGCAGTAATTGCCCGAGGTTTAGGGTTGCCTTGCGTAGTTGGTGTTAATACTTTGACTATGAATATCTCTGAAAAGACATTAATCACTGGCGATGGAAGAAAATTTGTTGAAGGTGATATAATAACACTGGATGGTACCTCTGGGGAAGTTATAGTTGGTTCTGCTAAACTGATTCAGCCTCAAATTTCGGGAGCATTTTCTAAATTAATGAAATGGGCTGATAAGTATCGTACCATCGGCGTAAGAGGCAATGCAGACGCGCCGCAAGAAGCGCAGCTCGCGAAAAACTTTGGTGCCGACGGGATTGGCCTTTGTAGGACTGAGCATATGTTTTTTGAAAAAGAAAAACTCCTCGTTATGCGAGAAATGATCTTGGCTGATGACGAGCAAAATAGACTAGTGGCCTTGAAAAAGCTACTTCCAATGCAAAGAGATGATTTTATAAAATTTTTTCAAATTATGAATGGTAAGCCCGTTACCATCAGGCTACTCGATCCCCCGTTACATGAATTTCTGCCTCATTCAGAAGAAGAGCTAAGCATTATTTCGAATGCAATGAATTTGCCTTTGGACGAAATCAGAGAAAG
>MDSV01202747.1_pt1 | contig 12036 bp, 21 predicted proteins | sample 810851 | NCBI WGS metagenome assembly MDSV01 (sample SAMN05326640, study PRJNA326480) | marine metagenome | isolation source: seawater | place: Atlantic Ocean: North East | collected 2012 | reverse complement strand
GAGGATAACCCAATTACCAAACGGTTTTTATCAAACTGAATACCAAGATCCAAATGAAGATACTTGGAACGACGTGACAAGAAGAGAAACTATGGAAGGCGCAGAGCAAGCTATTGATGGATCAGTAGAACATTATGCGAAAAAAGTAGATTTCTTAAAAGGTCCAAAAGTCGTTAAAACCTTTGAATAATTAAATTAAATTAAATTAAATTAAATGATAGTAAAAAATCTGAACTTTGGCGATGAAGCTAGAGACCAGGTATTTAAAGGTATAGAAAAACTCACAAAAGCTGTTAGCTCTACTTTAGGAGCTAGCGGCAAATGTGTTATTCTTGAAGACATGCAAGGTAATCCCATAATAACCAAAGATGGTGTTACTGTAGCAGATTCAATTACCTTATTAAATCCTGTAGAAAATATTGGCGCTAGACTTATAAAAGAAGCAGCGCGTAAAACAGTTAAAGAAGCTGGAGATGGTACAACCACAGCAACAATTCTTGCACACGCTATATTAAAGGAAGCTTATGCTAAATTAGATAAAACAAATGCTAGATTAATTAAAGAAGGTATTTTATCAGCTGTAGATAAAGTTATAAATTATTTAAATAACGTATCGGTTCCAGTAGAAGACAAAATAAAAGAAATTGCTACAATATCAACAAATAATGATAAAAAATTAGGTAGTTTAATTGAAGAAGCATTTACAGCTGTAGGTAAAACTGGTGTTGTAATAATGGAACCATCTTCATTAGGTGAAACAAAAATAGAAATTGTTGAAGGCGTAGAGTATGACAAAGGTTTGTTAAATCAAAACTTTATAACAAATAAAGAAGCGTCTACATGTGAATTAGATAAACCTCTTGTCTTAATAGTTGATTCTAAAATTGATTCTATAAGACAAATACAAGGAATACTAGAACATGTTATAAAAGCAAATAAAGCTTTATTTATAATAGGACAAGTAGAAGCGCCTGTTTTATCTGCTCTTGTAATGAACAAGATAAAAGGTAATATAAAAATAAATGTTGTTGATCCACCAGCCTTTGGATTAAGACGTAAAGAAATACTAGAAGATTTAGCTATTCTTACTAATGCTCAAATTATAAATGAGGATTTAGGTGATGATTTAAATTCAATACAAATAGATTATTTAGGTGAATGTTTAAAAACAACTACCGGTAATGATCAAACTATAATTCAAGTAAATGATGTAAATAGTGAAGTAGAAGATATAATTTCTAATATAAAAGAAAAATTAACTACAAAATTAAAACCACATCAAGTTATAGGTTATGAGCAAAGATTAGCTAGACTATCTGCTAAAGTAGCTATAGTAAAAGTAGGCGCTAATTCAGATATTGAATTAAAAGAAAAACAAGATAGAGTAGAAGATGCTATATGCGCTACTAAAGCCGCGATTAAAGAAGGTATAGTTTCTGGTGGTGGAATTGCATTATTAAATGCCGCAACAAGTATTAATGAAAAAAACATTGGCGAAGAGATATTATTAAAATCTATATTATACCCATTTAAAACAATACTTGAAAACGCTGGCATAACTCCTAACGTTCCTAAAAAAGAAGGTTATGGAATAAATGTAGTTACAGGAAATATGGTACACATGGTAAACGAAGGCATAATTGATCCATTATTGGTAACAAAAAGCGCTTTGACTAATGCGGCTTCTGTAGCAACTACTATATTATCCACTGATTGTGTAATTAATAATATTAGAATTGATGAAAGCAGTAGGTAAAAATTTAATTATACAAAAAATAGAGGAAAATATTACTAAATCTGAAGGTGGTTTACTATTAAGTAAAAATGATAGAAGCGATATTAGATATGTTGAAGCTGTAGTTATTTCTGTAGGTGAAGAAGTTTTAGGTGTTAAAAAAAATGATAAAATATTTTATGATAGACATGCTGGTCATTTCATTGAATTAAAAAATGAAAAGTACTATGTTATAAAAGACAGGGATGTCGTCGTTGTTTTATGAAAAAGCTAGAGGCGTCAGATGTAAAAAATCTGAAACTGCTGCAACATTACCGTATAATACGCAAATGGGCTTGTAAAAACAACGGCTTGAATGACGCTGATTTAGAACTATTAATATATCTTGATTGTATAGATTTGTTTAGTAAAAAAGATTTTGAACTAGGCAGTTATTCTTATAGTTGGGATAATAGGCGCTGGAATAAACTTATACAAAATGATTGGATAGTGGTTTGGCGACATAGAAATAGAACTACTCAAAAATTTAATATATATAAAATTTCATTTAAAGGTAAACAATTAATACAAAGAATTTATAGAATTATGTTAAATGAAGAAGATATACCTACTAGTACTAGAAGAAATAAAATAATGAAAGGTGAAACTTATATAGATAAAGTTTTACAAACTTCCATTAAAAATGTAAATAAAAACAGATGAATAAAAGTCCATTAAAATTATTAGGAGCAGCAGGTTCTGCTGCATTTGGAACTGGTGGATCCGGTAACGCTACTTTAACTGGTAGAACTGGTGGTTTAGCTGGTATTGCAAATTTAATGATGACCGCTTCTAAAAATAATAACTCTATTTCAAACCATGAAGCTACTATGCATCAAGGTGAGCAAATGGATACTACTAATTTTGAAGCTCAAAGAATAAATGAATTAGATCAAAGAATATTAAATCCTATGGAAACAACCATGACAGGTAATATACAGCCTGGAGCGTATAATGAAACTGGTTTTTCAAAAGGAATGGTTAATAATGCTAATCAAATATTTAACACACCTGAAGAAAGAAACAAAATAATTTAAAACAATAACTATGCATAATAAAAAATACGATCCAGGAATGGAAAAATTAAAGCCAGGTACTAAAGTTGGTATAGTAGGTGAATCACATATATGGGACGGACCACTAGATCAAGTAGGTAGACCTCATGCTAAAGGTTCAAGTAGAGGACCTCATGGAATGCATGTATTAAAAGCGCCTCTTTCTTACAAGGGAATGCCTATTACAGAGTGTGCTAAAAAATAATATTAATAAATAAAAATATAAAAATGGCAATATACAACGGAGCAATAAAAGTAAGACCTTGTACTGTAATAAATATTCCTCAACCAGGTGTGGTTCAAGAATTAGATTTAGGTCTAACTGGTGTTTATAACAACGCTGGTCCACAACCTATTATAACAAGTCTTCCTCCTGCTACAACACAATTATTAATTGAAAATAACGTAGGTGGTGGTGATGTTATATACGGTACAAATGTAGCTACAGGTGATGAATATATTTTTCAAATAGAATATATAGATGTATCAACAAATACTATAGTTTTATTTGATATATGTAGTCCTCCAGCAGCAATACCAATTGGCGATTTTGTTGCAGAAATATATAGAGGAAATTACAACCCCACATTAGGAACAGGTGTAGGACCAGCAGGTCCAACTGGAGCAGGTAACAGTGAAGGATATAGTTTATACACTACTTCTGGTGGAACAATGACGGTTTTAACAGTGAATAACGATCTCTTAATTTTACCTATGCCTGTAGGACCTAGTGTTTTAGATTTACAAGTAGTAAAAGTCTTAGAGGTAGTAGGAGCTGGACCAGAAACCCCAGAAGTTTTTGCTTTTAAAGTACAACAATAAAAATTAAGAATTATGACTTATATACAGTATGGAAGTCCATTTTTAGCAAGTGGCAAAGGATGTGCAAAATCTGAAGGAGGTTCAGGTTGTGTAGTAAAAAGAGGGGGTAAATTTGTTATCCTAAATAATAAAAAAGGTGGTATTTGGAGAGACGGATTTGCAAGCAAAGAAGAAGCAGATAAAGTTTTAGCAGCTTACCACGCTAATAGTTAAACTATGAGTTCACCATTTCAAAAAGCGTTTAGCGCTAAGTCGCCATTAAACACTAATACAACAGGTGGTGGATACGATAAAGAAATTCATAAAGTAGCGTCTGTTCCAGATGAGTTTGCTTTAGATATAACTAATAAATATGACAAAGCTTATAGTGCCCACGTTGATAAGCATGGTTATATAGATCCAGACGAGTTTGATAAAATGCAAGTAAAAAATAAAAATAAAAATCAAGAGAAATAATGAGTTCACCATTCCAAAAAACATTTAGTGCTAAAAGTCCATTAAAAGAAAAGACTTTTACTATGGAAGAATTAGATGCTAAAAGCAAAAAACAACAGGAAGAGTCAATAAAAAACTCTGATATTCTTCCTCAAATAAACGAACCAGAACCAGATTATGAAAGTCAAGATCCGCAAAGATTTGCTGGAGATGATGGATATGATGATGATGGTACACCAGCGTTAAACACGCGTTGCAAATATACAAAAAAGAAAAAATAACATATAAAAATTAAAATTATGGCAGATTACGATAAAGACATGGCTGAAGAAAGAATTCAAATCAGAGATGACAAAGATAAAATCTTTGAAGATGATAAGAAAAAAAGAGAAGAAGAAGGTTCTAGTAATAGAATGCTAGCCAGCAATTCTCCAGCTAAAAATCAAAATAAGGGATATGCTGATTCTAGAGAGTTAACAGATATGCCACTTACTAAAGATATGACTGGTGGAAGAGGTATGTCTTGGATGTCTAAGCACGCTACACAAAGATTTAGTTCGCCTGTAAAGGCTCACTTAAGTGATGCGCAAGAAAAAAAATTACCTGTAGAACTTCAATCAGCAATGCATTACAATAAAGATGAAAAAGATGGATCTATGGCAAAAATGGTTTCACCTTTAAAAGATCAAGGTTACAACGCTAGACTTGATGACGCTTTAGGTGGAAAGCATGGTCACAAAAGCCAAGCGCTTGTTGATCGTAGACATGAGTCTGAAGGAATGGAAAGACATTTTCACAATCACAAGTTTTCTGGTGACAAGAAAATGAGCTAAATGCCTTTTTATTTAAAACCAGGTAGGCATAACTCCCCACTTGCATTTGGAAAAAGGGTAATGGGAGATGAAAAACAAGAAACACCACCAGCAGATCAAGTTATACAGCTAAATAATATAGCTTCTGATGTGCAGCTAGGCAAACCTAGTTCTAAAAATGAAAGCTCTAGAGGTTGGTTGGATAGATTTCAAGATGTTCTTACAGTTGGTGGTTTTGCACCAGGTCCGATTGGAGCAGGTATTGATATACTTAATACTGCTATATCTGGTGGAAGAAGTTTGCATGCTTTAGCAACAGGAGATAAAGACGCTGCTAAACAACATGGTAAAAACGCAGTTCTTTATGGTCTTTCTTCAGTGCCAGGCGCTGGAGACGCATTTGCCGCTGCTAATCTAGCTAAAAAAGGTACTCAATTTGTTCAAAGAGGAAGTAAAGCATATAAAAGTATGAAAGCATTAGGTAAAGTAGAAGGCGCTTTGAGCGGTAAAAATCTATTAGCTGATGCGCGTGATCACGCTCAAGAAACTTTTGCAAAAGTACAACCAAAAGAAAAAGTTTAACAATGGCATTTAAATTAGGAAAACCACCGTATACATATGACCCAATACCAGTGTATCACACTCCAATGGAAGAAGGCACAATGGGTAAAGCTAATAATAATGGAACTATTATTATTAATAAAGATTTATGTGCTTCAGAAATACCTGATGTTGTAGAACATGAAAAAGTTCATATAGATCAAATGCGTAGAGGTGATTTAGATTATGATAATGAAAATGTATATTGGAAAGGAAAAACTTACTCTAGAAGTAAAATGCATGAAGGAGATTCTGCATTACCATGGGAAGCAGAAGCTTATAGTAAATCAAAATAAATTAAATTAAATTAAATGAATAATAAAAGTAATGAATCTAAAGGCTTGGGAGATACAATACATAAATTTACAACTGCTACTGGAATTAAAAAGGTAGTAGATGTAATATCTGAAAAAGTAGACAAACCTTGTGGTTGTAATGAAAGAAGAAACGCTTTAAATAAAATGTTTCCCTATGGCAACAAAAAATAAAAAAAAATTTTCTGAAACTAAAGTAGGAGCTTTTTTATCAAAAGCAGCACCTGGAATTTTAGGTACTGTTGGTGATGTATTACCAGATCAAGGTGTTTTAGGTATGGTTAAAAACTTAATACAAAAAGAACCTGATACTGTATTACAACCAGAAGATAAAGAAAAAGCTATGAAGCTTTTAGAAATGGACATAATAGAAATGCAAGAAGTATCAAAAAGATGGGAAAGCGACATGAAATCAGATTCATGGTTAAGTAAAAATACACGCCCAATATCTTTAATATTTCTTACAATTTCTATGGTAATTTTAATAATATTAGATAGTTTTCAATGGACCTTCACAGTAGATACTGGCTGGGTAGAATTATTGAAAACTTTATTAGTCACTGTTTATGTAGCCTATTTTGGCTCACGAGGTGCGGAAAAATTTAAAAGTATAAGTAATAATAAATAATAACAACAACAATAACAATAATTATGGCAAGTAGATATTTAAAAATTCCTGTGGTACAAAGAGTAGTCACAGAAATTGAATCTCCTGAAGGTAACCAAGTAGGTTCTTATAGTAAAATTATGAAAACTTTAAGAATTCCTCAAGAGTTTTTAGGAACTTCAACAGGTTCTTTATATTTTAGCAATGAGGATTCATCCAGTCCCGTCACCGGGATTCCAATTAAATTAGAAAACATAGTAGAAAATCAACTGAGTAAATGGTTAGATTTATATTTTGGTATAGCACCTACATCGCAGGACGACGCTGGTTTTTGGATGCAAATTCCTTTAAATGTAAGTAAAACATTATGGCAATCAACTGTTGCTAGTGCCCCAGGCGGAGACGACGCGGATAACTATTTAGAATACAACGGGTCTTTATGGTTAAGAATTTCTCAAGAAGTAGTGTGGGAAAATGCTGATGCAAAAGGAGGCGCAACACCTGCTAGAGTTTGGTATACATATCCTTTTCTATCAGATCTTTTTAAAGAAAACAATTCAGCATATGAAATGAAAATTAACGACGGCGTGGCTATCGTAGGAGACCAAGGATATAATCAAGTACAAAAATTTTTACAAGATAAATTACAAAAAGCTTTAGTTTCAAATCCTGGAGCTAAAGAAACTTTATTAGATTTTGGAAAAACTAAAGAAAATTTAAATGCTGGGAAATGGCAGTGTAAAGATGCTGCAACTCTTGCTGCTGAAGGATTAGATCCAAATGATATAGTATTAGAAACTCAGTTATATCCAGAATTAGGTCAAGAATTTGTAAATGGTAAAAATAAACTAGTAGTTACATGCGCTGTAATAACTAACAGAGGACAAGGTGTTTCAGACGCAGACACAGTAGATGCTATACAATCGTATCCTACTCTTGCGGAGACATGGGGACTTTCTAGTGCATTATATGATAAATCACATAATGCTGCGGATGCACTTAATCAAGATGGTTATCTTGCTCAAGAAATAAATCTTAATCCAGCACAACTTTTTAGTGATGGAGTTAATATTTTAGAACAATTTAACGGACGCCCTGCTTTTACAAGTAGCACTATAGATAGTAAATGCTGTGAAGGTTTTTCATCGGGACCAATAAAAGGTAAATAAACAACATAATAACATAAAACAATGAACATAGAATATTTAAATTTTAGAGGTTTTAACACAACTTCTCAAGCAAAAGAAGTCTTCCTAGATACAGGAAAAGGTGAGATACTAGAATCTACTGAAATGTACTACGGTATAGAAAACACAAGAACACTAACGGTTAATAAGGATGATGTAATGTCTATATACTCTTATATTCCTGAAGTAGTAAATCTTGGAGGAGGTGAATGCGAAAACTGTAACATGTGCTTAAGCTACAGAGTAGTATTAGGAGTAAAAAATCAAGGATATTTAGAGTTAAACGTAGTATCCGACGTACCTGTTAACAATTTAGGTGGTTCTGGTGAACCATTTATTACAGAATCAACGGCAGCAGGTATTAGAGCATTAACAATTCCTTTTAAATCATGGGTATTAAATAACACTAATGGTTATAACTGTCAACTTGGTGAGGGTAATGGCGCAAATAATATTACAACTCCTGTTGAACCAATAAATGGAATTCAATATGAATGGACTGATGAAGCAATTAGAGCTTATTTTGGTGTATTTAATTCTAATATTGGAACTGTTACTTCTGTAACTGAATTAATAAGTAGATGGTTAGAAGCAAAAGTAAGTGATTATTTAGTAGCTAATCCAGGAGCACCAATAACAGATGTTGTTCTAGGTGAAGTAAAAGACTTTACTTATGATGATGGAAGTGGACCTGTAACTTATGGAGGTTTTAAATTAAGATTTGGTGGTATTGGAGTACCTTCTCCTATTATTAGCTCATTTGATGAAAGCACAGCTGTTTTCCAAAAAAATGACACGACTACCTATCCATTTAGATGGAGTGATATACACGCAGTTGAAACATCAGCCGGTGGTGGTGGTGAACCAGAAGCATAACAATTAATACTTTAAAACATGGCACAATATTTAGAATTTGAAGTTGTAAATAGTTCACAGCCATCTGAAGAAGGAAAATTTGTTATAGACAAAGATGATATAAAGTTTGCTTACGCAGTGGATAACACCACGTATCGATTAGTAATGAATGATACGTTTGGAACAAGCGGTACTAATGTAAATTTATCATTAGACACTACAGTTGATGGAAGTGGAACAGCCCCGACAATTTCTAACAAAACGTTAAATGACAGGTGGGCAAGATTAATGACTGCTAATCCAGGAGGTGTAAAAACCAATGTGGGATTTAGTAGAGACAATAATAATGATCCGATATATATAAGCGGAGGATTATTTGGAATATAACAACATAAGGGGTATCTTTATGGTACCCCAAAATGTTAAATTAAATTTAATATAATGAGTAAAAAAGCAATAACCAAAGAAGAGTTAGACAATATATTAACTCTGCAAAACACAATAGCGCAATTATTACACAAAGTAGGAGTTGCAGAAACAGAAAAACACGCGTTGCTTCATGAGTTAGCGGGTGTAAATCAAGATCAAGGGAAATTAAAAAATGATTTAGAAGATAAGTATGGTGCTATAGATATTAATCTAGAAGACGGTACTTATACTGAACATAAGCCTGACACAAATGAATAATGTAATACGTAAGATTAGTATTGGATCGGATTATAAAAACGATGCAATGCATTATTCAGTAGGTCAAGAGGTTTATGGAGGTCATATAATTTCTCATATTTTATTTGAGCCTATTGACAACTCTTATAATATACATATTAAAAAGAGAAGTGAGGTTTTGCCATGGAAAAAATTTAATTCACAAATGGCAATAGCAGTAGAATACGATCTTGAGTATTAATGAAAAGTTTATATGATTTTATTGTACAACCAATAGGTGGAACATATAATAATAAAACTAAAGTAGGTGATAAAGATTTGATTTTAAATAATAAAATTGAATCTTGGAAATTTGTGAATAGAAAAGCTAAAGTTGTTTCTTTACCTGCAGCTTTTAAAACAAGTATAAAAATAGGTGATACAATTATAGTTCATCAAAACATTTTTAGAAACTTTTATGATATGCAGGGTGAGAAGAAAAACAGTAGAAGTTATTTTAAAGATAATTTATATTTTGTATCTTTAGATCAAATATATTTATATAAAAAAAATAACAAATGGCATACTTTTGGTGATAGATGTTTTATAAAACCTATAGAAAATAATGATGTTTTAAAGCATAAAAAAACAGTTCCTTATATTGGTATACTAAAATATACTAATAACTCATTAGAAGCACATAATATTGCTTTAAATGATGTAGTAGGTTTTAAACCAGGAGCTGAATGGGAGTTTGTTGTAGATAATGAACTGCTTTACTGCATGAAATCTAATGATATTGTAATTAAATATGGAAGTAAAAAAAATCAAAAGGAATATAATCCAAGCTGGACACGTAGCTGTTGATGAATTAATAAAAGTAGCTAAAGAACCAATAATAGATTTTGGACCAGACATTTCAGCTGATAGATTAAAAAATGCAGCTGCCACTAAAAAATTAGCTATATTTGACGCGTTTGAAATCCTTTCAAAAATAAACGAAGAAGAAAACATTATAGAAGGAAAGGTAGAAGAAGAAACAAAAAAACCTAAAGAATTTAAAGGTTTTGCAGAAGGAAGATCTAAGTAATGTATAAGCAAGAGTTATATAAAGTATTAAAAGATCATATAAAACCTAAAGTACTTAAACAACAAAACCGATACAACAAGTGGAAGTACGGTTACAATAAAGAACACGATGTAGTTGTTATAAGTAAAACAGGAAAAATAGGTGAAATATATGAAATACAAGGTTTAAAAATAGCATTACCTTTAAAAGAAGATGTAGTTAGTTTTAAAGAAAATAAATGGGAATATACACCGTTACCAAAAGAGTTAAAACGTATAAAAACTATATTTGATTGGGAAGATTATCCTTTAGACTTTAAAGAAACATGGTATGATTATATAGATATAGAGTTTAATCGTAGAGAAAACGGGTTTTGGTTTTACAACAAAGATGAACCTACGTACTTAACCGGTAGTCATTATATGTATTTACAGTGGAGTAAAATTGATGTAGGTAAACCTGATTTTAGAGAAGCAAATAGATTATTTTTTATATTTTGGGAAGCTTGTAAAGCAGATGTTAGATCCTATGGGATGTGTTATTTAAAAAACAGACGTTCTGGTTTTTCATTTATGGCTTCAGGTGAAACAGTTAATTTAGCTACATTAAATTCAGATTCAAGATATGGTATATTATCTAAATCAGGACCTGACGCTAAAACAATGTTTACAGATAAAGTTGTTCCTATTTCAGTCAACTATCCTTTCTTTTTTAAACCTATTCAAGACGGTATGGATAGACCTAAAACGGAATTAGCTTATAGAGTTCCCGCTACTAAATTAACTAGACGTAAACTTATAACTAATGAAGCTTCTACAGAACTACAAGGTCTTGATACAACTATTGATTGGAAAAATACAGGGGACAATAGTTATGATGGTGAAAAATTAAAGTTATTAGTTCATGATGAATCTGGAAAATGGGAAAGACCTAATAATATTTTAAATAATTGGCGAGTTACTAAAACAACATTAAGATTAGGTAGTAGAATTATTGGTAAATGTATGATGGGTTCTACTTCAAATGCTTTAGATAAAGGAGGTAGAAATTTTAAAAAATTATATGATGATTCAGACATCACGAAAAGAAACGCCAACGGACAGACTCGTTCGGGACTATATAGTTTGTTCATACCTATGGAATGGAACTACGAAGGATACATCGATTCTTATGGCATACCTGTATTCGACACACCAAAACAAACTGTTCAAGGACCACAAGGAGAAGAAATATATTTAGGTGTAATTGATTATTGGCAAAATGAAGTAGATGGTTTAAAAGATGATGCCGATGCGTTAAATGAATTTTATAGACAATTTCCAAGAACAACTAAGCACGCGTTTAGAGATGAATCTAAATCTTCTTTGTTTAATTTAACAAAAATATATCAACAAATTGATTATAATGAAGATATAAATGGTAAAAAATTAGTAACACAGGGTAATTTTCAATGGGAAAGTGGGATTAAAGATAGTAGGGTTATGTTTTACCCCAGCAATCAAGGCAGGTTTTTTATTACTTGGGTTCCTAATTCTATTATACAAAATAGATATATTGAAAAAAACGGTGTTAAATATCCTGGAAATGAACATATTGGAGCATTTGGATGTGACCCATATGATATATCAGGAACAGTAGATAAAAGAGGTTCTAATGGTTCTCTTCATGGACTTACAAAGTTTAGCATGGAAGATGCTCCAGCAAATCATTTTTTTCTAGAATATATAGCTAGACCTCAAACAGCAGAGATATTTTTTGAAGATGTTTTAATGGCGTGTGTATTTTATGGAATGCCAATACTAGCGGAAAACAATAAACCAAGACTTTTATATCATTTTAAAAGAAGAGGATATAGAGGTTT
>MDSV01165180.1_pt1 | contig 12036 bp, 13 predicted proteins | sample 810851 | NCBI WGS metagenome assembly MDSV01 (sample SAMN05326640, study PRJNA326480) | marine metagenome | isolation source: seawater | place: Atlantic Ocean: North East | collected 2012 | reverse complement strand
TAAATCTATACCAAAAGAAATTGAAGAGGCATCATTTCTGGATGGATGTAATTTTGCCTCAAGATATTTTAAAATTATGCTACCTCTAGCTCTACCAGGTTTAGCAACAGCAGGAACATTTCAATTTATTTTGTGTTGGAATGAATTTATATATGCAATGCTTTTAACTTCCTCAACAGATATTAGGACGATTCAATTTGGTATAAGCTATTTTACTAATCAATTTTTTTCTGACTATGTGGGAATGTTTGCAGCTGTTGTAGTCAGCATAATACCAAGTATTACTGTGTTTATTCTTTTCCAAGAAAGAGTTATAACTGGTTTAACAGCTGGATCAGTAAAGGGTTAGAGTATATAAATTGATTAACCCAAACATCATTAAAATTATTTGTCATGATATTGGTAAACATCTTGGATGTTATGGTGTAAAATCAGTTAGTACTGCTACAATTGATAGTCTTGCAAAAGAAGGCATTATATTTAATAATGCTTTTGCAACAAGCCCAGGGTGTAGTCCAAGTAGAGCAGCAATTGCAACTGGTAGATATCCTCATAATACAGGTGTACTTGGCTTAGCTCATGCACATTTTGGATGGCAAATAGACCCAAAAATACCTCATATTGCAAAATATTTATCTAAAAATGGTTATCGAACTATGCTTTTTGGACTTCAACATGTTACATATGAAGAAAAGCTACTTGGTTTTAATAAAATATTTCCTGAAAGATCGGCAGATCAAGTTATAAAAAATATAAGAAAAAAAATAAATGAAAAATTATCAAACAAACCTTTTTATGCAGAAATAAATTTTTTTGAACCTCACCGACCTTTTAATTATGGGGGAGTTAAGCCATACAAATCCAAAGGTGTTTTTATTCCTAAATATATTCCAACAAATAGTCATAGCAAAATAGAGTTTGCTGCCATGCAAGGTGCAATTAAAAAAATGGATGAGTCAATTTTACAGATATTAAAAATATTAAAGAAAAAAAATTTTTACGAAAATACAATTATAATTTTTACAACTGATCATGGCATACCATTTCCAAGAGCAAAAGGCACTTTGTATGATTCTGGAATTGAGACAAGTTTAATATTTCATTATCCAAAACTAAAATTAAAGAATAAAAAATTTAATCAGCTTATTTCAAATATTGATATTTTACCCACACTTTTAGATTTAGCAAAAATTAAAAAATCAAAAAAAATACAGGGTAAAAGTTTTTACAAACTTCTACACAAAAAAAAATATATGGAAAATAAATATATATTTGCAGAAAAAACTTACCACGAAGGTTTTGACCCTATACGTTGCGTTAGGAATAAAGATTATAAATTGATTATAAATTTTGATTCAGACAGAACAATAAGGGTACCATCTGATGTTATGAATGGTGGTACTTATCAAAGTATGATTGATAAATTGACTAACGTTAGAGAGCGATATGAATTATACAATATAAAGCAAGATAAAAGTGAAAGAAAAAATTTAGCTAACAATAAGCACTATAAAAAAGTTAGACAAAAACTAATAAAAGAAATACTTTTATGGATGAGGTCAACAAAAGATCCTTTATTATTTAAACAAATTCACTCACCTTTTTTTCTTGATACTATCAAGGAACTAAAATAATTATTTTAGTTAAATGACAAAAGATAAAAATAAAAAAATATATATAAGTTCATCAGAATTTATTTATAGAGTTGAGCATTTGACTTTAGAAGGAACCTGTTCATTAGATCATGGTCCAAAAAAAGTTAAAATTAAAAATTTATATGTAGACAAGTATCCAGTAACAAATAAAGAATATTTAAATTTTATAAAAAAAACACGTTACCACCCAAGAGATGTTCAAAGATTTTTAGCTCATAAACCTAAGAATAATCAATCTAACTATCCTGTTGTTTGTGTATCTCAAAATGATGCAATGCAATATGCTAAATGGGTAGGTGGCAGACTTCCAACTGATGAAGAGTGGCAGTATATTGCAGCAGGACCAGATTATTTAGAATGGCCTTGGGGACAAAAGTTTGACCCATCAGTTTGTAATCATGATCATAATTCTCTAACACCAGTAAATTCTCATAAAAAAGGGGCTAGCTGGTGTGGTTGTGAGGATTTAAGCGGAAATGCTTGGGAATGGACATCTGGAATATATGATGATGGAAAACATAAATTTACTCTTATACGAGGAGGCAGTTTTTATTATGCACATGATCATTGGCATGTGGGGGGCGGAGCCAGAAAAACAAATTTTCATTGGAAGCTTCAAATATTAAATGAGGGAATGAATAGAGCCTCAACTCTAGGCTTTCGTTGTGTTTATGATGCATAAAATAAAAAATGTTAAGAATAAAATGATTAGTTTTTCATCAAAAGATTTATTTATATCTATCAATTATTCAAAAAAACTTAATCTAGATAAATTAATTGAACTGAATACAAATTATAATTTTTTAAATAAAAAGAATAACGATCTTTTAAAAATCAAAATAGAAAATGAAGTTATATCCGACCGCTTTTTGAAAATTGAAAAAATTTCCAAAAAAAAAGATCATAAATTACAATTTATATCTTTAGATTTTTCACAATCCTTTAAAAAGGATTTTTTTAAAGGAAGAATTTCTATAATTCAAAAAAAGAAAAATATTGTTGATATAATTTATCAATTATCAGGCAAATGGAAAAATAATATACCAAAAAAAACATCGATTATTTTTCCTTTCCTACAAAATTTAAATAATCATGAAAATTTTTTAAAACCTGGGTATATTTTTGATGGAAAAAAATCTATAAAAAAAAGTTCTTGGAATTTTCATGAATATCCACCTGCAATTTTAACAAATAAATCTAACAATTTTGCTATTGGTATAGAATTTTATGATCAATTTCCATGGCAAGCAAATTATAATCTTGGCATGTATGAAGCAATATCAAAAGAAGGTTTTGAAAAATATGAAACTGAAGTTCAATTAACTAAAAACTTATCTGATATTATTGTAATGAGATTATACACGAGTTCAGAAGGAAGAAATAAAGTTTTTAATCTTTGGAAAAATAATACAAGAAGTAAATATGATCTAAGACAATATTATAGACTAAAAAATAGATGGATCAAAAATAATTATCTTCAACATTTTACATTTGCTTATGGAAAAGAGTCATTTAATTATAAAAAAATAAAATTTAATATTAAGAAAATTATAAAAGAAGGAAAAGAATTTGGGGGATACGACTCATTAATTTTTTGGCATCAGTATCCAAGATTAGGTATAGATAATACTAATCAATGGGATTTGTATAAATATCTACCTGAAAACTATAAAACTATTAAAAATATAGTAAAAGAATGTCACAATAACAAGATCAAATTTTTTATTCCATTCAAACCCTGGGATGTAAGATCAAATGAAAGCTTAGATAGACATGCTAAATATTTAGAAGAATTTATAAATGAAACAAATATTGACGGTTTTTTTCTTGATACTATGTCATCCTTACCTGAATCATTTCTGAGAATTCAAAAAAAATTTCCTTTATTTGAGTTTTGCTCTGAGGGAACACCAAGAGAGCAAAGACAAATTGAACAATTAACAAGTTCTTGGGATCAAATTGGCGATATTAGAAGAAATTATAAAGTAGAAATTGAAACAAATATGTTTCGTTTTGTTTTTCCAGAGCATCCACTTAATTTAATATCAAGATGGAGTGTAGGCTCTGATAAAGACTCAATAATTAAAAGAGCTATATTTAATGGAACAGGCTTAGTTATTTGGCAAGATGTTTTTGGTAGCTGGCTTCCTTTTAATAAAAAACAAAAACAATTAATAAAACAATTTAAAAATTTGCTTGTTAAATTTCATGATATTTTTTTTGGAAGTAATTCAATTCCATTAATTGACACTTTGTCAAAAGGTCTAATTTGTAATCAATTTGCTGATAATAATAATCAAAGAATTTATGCTATCTATAATTTTACTAAAAAAAATATTAAAGGACCATTATTTTCTTTTGAGTATAATCTAGATTTTAAAGTTCAACAAATTTATGGAAAAAAAACTTCTCTAAAAATTATTAAAACAAAAAAAAATAAGTCTGTACATGGAATGGTTGATAAAGATGAAGTAATTCTAATTTATGTTAAGCTTTAAATTATTCACTTAGTTTGTCTTAGTCATAGTACATAATATTTCAAAAGCAATTGTTGCAGCTACAAGTGATGTTATATTATTAACATCAAAAGGTGGAGAAACTTCTACTACATCGGCTCCTACAAAATTTAAATGACTCAATTCTCTTATTAGTATTTGTGCTTCTCTAACATTAATACCACCAACTTCAGGTGTTCCTGTGCCAGGAGCATATGTTGGATCAATGCCATCAATATCAAAAGTAAAGTATGTTGGTGTATCCGCTAATATATCTATAACAATTTTGATTGTTTCTTTAATTCCTATTTCATAAAATTTATCTGTAGTGATAATTGTCACGCCTTGTTCAATAGCCCATCTAAGATCTTCTGGATCATATAGACCGCCTCTTAATCCTAAAATCACATATTTTTTTGGATCAATTAAATTTTCTTCAATCGCTCTTCGAAAGGGAGTGCCATGTGTATATTTAAAACCTCCAAAATAAGTATCCCAAGTATCTGAATGAGAGTCAAATTGAAATAAACCCAAAGGTTTATTTTTTGCTAGAGATCTTAATACAGGAAGAGATATAAGGTGATCCCCTCCTATTGATAAAGGCAATGTACCTGAATCTAAAATTTTGTCATAAAAATTTTTTATTTTAAAAAGTGAGTCTTCAAGGTCTATTGGATTTACTGGACAATCACCAATATCTGCAATTTGAAATTTATCATAAGGACTTTTTAATGAAGACGGGTGATAAGTTCTTATAAGAGAAGATGCAGTTCTTATTTCTCTAGGACCATGTCTAGCGCCTGGCCTGTTTGTTGTTCCACCGTCCCAAGGTATTCCGCAAATACAATAGTCTAATTTTGAAAGATCCTTTTCTATAGGAAGTCTAAAAAAAGTCGCAACATCTGCGTATCTAGGTGTAGTCATACTTGATAAAGGTTTGATTTTAGTCATAAAGATATCTTATATTATAAATTTAAATTAATATAATTTAATATAATGGATGACACTAAAATAGAAAAAGATCAACCTATAGATGAAAGCAATGAAAGTATTAATCATCTAATTAATAGTTCACTACCATCTATTTCATTACCAAATCAAACAGGTAATTTATTAAAATTAGATAGAAAAGATACTTTTAGATTAGTAATTTATTTTTATCCAATGACAGGTAATCCAAATAAAAAACTTCCAAAAAATTGGGATAAAATTCCAGGTGCTAAAGGATGTACATTAGAAAATTCTTTTTTTAGAGATAATTATGAAAAATTAATCAAACTAAATGCATTACCTATAGGAATTTCAACTCAAACAATAGAAGATATCAAAGAAATGGCTCTTCGTTTAGGAATTCAGTATGACATACTTAGTGATTCTGATTTAGAGTGTGTTAATAAACTTAAATTACCAACATTTTCGGTTGAGGGCAGAACTTTTATAAAAAGACTAACAATTATTGTGGAAAAAAACATTATAAAAAAGATATTCTTTCCTGTTGTTTCACTAAACAAACATGTAGATGATGTAATCGAATGGTTAAAAACAAACTAATAAACTTAACATTTCTATTTTTTATTTCACTTTCTAGTTCGCTATTTGCTAACCCGAACTTAGATCAGTGGTTAGACACTGATAAAACATATAAAGATCTAATTAATGAAGGTTATGAGGTAAAAAGTTATTCCATAAGCGATATTCAAACATCTAATGGATTAATGTTATTGCTTTTCGTTACAGTATTACAAAAAGATAAAGATTTGTATGAATGTCAAGAATATCAAACAATGGATCAAAATCTAGAAACATTGGATATGAATTTAATTTGTAAACAATTAGTACAACCTTATCAAAGAGGTATTGGAACTTAATAAGAAGTGAAGTTTAAAAAAAACCACTGAAGTGCTATTAAAGCTAAACCATTAAGAATCTTTCCATTTAGCAGCTTATTTTTTACTTCACTTATTTTATAGCTTTTAACTAAAATATCTTCATTTTCGGTCTTTAGGCCCATTATTCTTTTTCCCTTAAATGTTTCAATCTCAGCCAAATAAAGATGATAAAATGATTCTGAAGAACCTGGCGCAGGAAAATAGTTTTGTATTGGTATTAGTTTTCTAACTTCACAACCAGTTTCTTCTAAACATTCTCTTTTAGCAGCTGTTTGTGGATCCTCACCTGGATCAATTATACCTGCAACAATTTCTTCAAGATAATTTCCCACATTTTTTGAAATAGTACCTGGTCTAAATTGTTGAATTAGAATAATTTCTTTTTTTATAGGGTCGTAAGGCAATACCGCAGATACTTGTGCTCCAGTAAATAACTCTCTTTTAACCTCATTACTCCAACTTCCATCAAATTTTTTATATTTTAGTGTAACTTCACTCATTTTAAAAAAGCCACTATAAATATTTCTATTGTTAATAATTTTAAATTTGGGTCTCATATAAAATTGATAATATTTAAAATAGATATATATTTATATAATTATGGAAAAAGCTTTATTTGCAGCAGGTTGCTTTTGGGGTGTGGAAGAATCTTTTAGTAAGCTAAATGGTGTTAAAAAAACTGAGGTTGGTTACTCTGGAGGAATTACAAATAATCCTACTTATGAATCTGTATGTGTTGGTAACACTAATCATGCCGAAGTTGTTTTAGTTGAATATAATGAAAACGAAATATCATTTAAAGATCTTGTTAAACATTTTTGGCAATGTCATGACCCAACAACTCTTAATCGCCAAGGACCAGATATTGGAACACAATATAGATCTGCAATTTTTTATTTTAATGAAACTCAAAAAAAAATATCAAATGAGCAAAAAATTGAACAATCAAAAAAAATTAATTTGAATATTGTTACTGAAATTAGTGAAGCTAGAGAATACTATAAAGCTGAAGAATATCATCAGAAGTATATTCAAAAAACTGGCTTACATTGCGTTATTTAATATTTAAAAAGAATTTTTTTGATAAATTTGATAAATGAGCGAAGATTTTTTTTATGCTTTTATTACTGGATGGGCAATATTAGCTATATTTTGGTTAATAATAGTTACTTTTATTTTGATTAGAAAACCACCAAAATCCAGATTAACAAACAATACAATTGCTTATTCTATATTCTTTTTTTTAGGATTATTATTAATTATTATTTCAATAAGATACTATCGATTCGTTTTTTCATAAAAAATTATATCTATATATAGTATGTCGATTTGTTTATAATACTAACATATTGATAATTAACACTTTTTTAATAATTTATGTTGAATACTGGTTTTATCATAAATATAAACTACCTCGAAATAAATAAACGGAATAAAAAAATGTCAATTTTAAAAAATTATTTTAAACAAAATAGTGTTATGCACAGTTTTTCAACTTGTCAGTGGCCAATAGGCGATCCACAAGAAAAAGAGTTTCATTTTTGTGAAGCTGATACAGTAACTGGAAAACCTTATTGTCAAAATCATTGTGATGTAGCATATATTGATGAAAAAGAGCTAAAAAAAGAAAAAGAAGCTCAAAAAAATCGTCGTATTGCTGCTTAGTTTTTACTTTATTTTTATTTTTATTAATATTTTATAAAAAAGTAATAGCCATTATATTGACTTTAACACCTAAATTTTTAATATATTTTTAGCAATGTTATACAGGGTGCTTAATAAGCTTAGATTTGATGGTACATTAGAAATAATAGATCATAAAAATAATAAGCATATATTTGGTAAATCTAATCCCATTGTAAAAATTAGATTATTAAATAAATCTATAGAAAGAAAACTATTTTTGAATCCCGGCCTTCATATTGGTGAGGCTTATATGAATAAAGAACTTATAATTGAGCAGGGTTCAATTGAGGATTTCATGAATCTTATTACAAATTGTTATGATGACTTCATATCTAATAATAATTTTTATAAATTTTATGAATATTTATCATCTATTTTTATGCCTTTTCAACAATTTAACCGAATTGTTAATTCTAGAAAAAATGTTGCACATCATTATGATATTGATGAAAATCTTTATAAATTATTTCTAGACAAAGATATGCAATATTCTTGTGCATATTTCCACAATGAAAACATTGGTTTAGAGCAAGCACAAAAAGATAAAAAACAACATATTATTAATAAACTACAAATTAACCAAAATATGAATGTACTTGATATTGGTTGTGGATGGGGTGGTATGGCAATAGAAATTGCAAAATCAACAGGAGCAAAAGTTAAAGGTATCACTTTGTCTGAAAATCAATTTAAAACTGCATCTGAAAGAGCTCACAAAGAGGGGTTGAGTGAAAAAGTAACTTTTGCTCTTCAAGATTATAGAAAAGAAAAAGAATCTTTTGATAGAATAGTTTCGATTGGTATGTTTGAGCATGTAGGTGTTAAATATTTCAAAACTTACTTAAAAAAAACTAATGAATTATTAAAAGATAACGGAGTATTTCTTTTACACACAATTGGCCAAACCGGGAAACCAACAGCAACAAGTCCATGGATAAGGAAATATATATTTCCTGGGGGTTATATACCATCACTATCGGAAATAATTAAAGAGACACAAAAACTTAACATTAACGTTACAGACATTGAGGTGTTAAGATTACATTATGCTCATACACTCTCTCATTGGTACAAAAATGTAATAGAAAATAAAGATAAAGTTATTAAAATGTTTGATGAACGTTTTTTTAGAATGTGGGAATTTTATCTTCTGGCAAGCAAATATTCTTTTGTTAATATGGGCAATATTGTCTTTCAAATACAGATATCAAAAAATATTAACAATTTACCTCTAACAAGAAATTATATTTATAACTAATATATTTATAGTTATTGCAAATAATATAATGGTAATGTACTTTTTCTAGAGAATGTCGCAAAGTTTAAATAATTATATAATAAGAATCTCTGTATTCCTAGCCTTAGTATTTATAATTATTGTTTTGCTATACCCTGTTTTACAAAATGCTTTTTTATCAAATATTTTTATTAATATAATTATTCTTTTAGCTTTAATTGTTGGTATAGCTTTTAATTTTTTTCACCTCATACATCTGAATTATAAATTTGTTTCATTATCAAACTTTAATATTACTAATTCTTTAGAATCTTTTGCAAACTTAAGAGGAGCAGAAAAAAATATTTCTTTAGAGTTAAAAAATCTTGATGGAAGATTTGTTTTTAAAAGCTCATCAATTAATAGGCTTATTGAAAACTCAGATATGACTTTGATTGGCGTTAGAGAAACTTCAAGATATTTTGTTGGTCTTTTAGTTTTTTTAGGATTATTAGGAACATTTTGGGGATTGCTTAAAACAATTGGTTCAGTGGGAAATGTAATTAGTGGTTTAGGTATAGATGATACAAATGTTGCTGGTTTTTTTAACTCATTAAAAGATGGCTTGAATGCACCGCTAGAAGGAATGAGTATTGCTTTTAGTAGTTCACTTTTAGGCCTAGCAGGATCGTTGATTTTAGGTTTATTAGATTTAAACCTAGGCCAAGCTCAAAATAAGTTCAGTCAATTTTTTGAAAAAACTCTGTCTTCAAATTCGTTACCAGAATTTACTAACATTGAGGATAAACCAACAAAAGAAGCAATACAAAAAATATATGATAATCTTGATAATATTGTAAATGCACTAAAAAAATCTTCAGATAATCAAACTAAAATATCAGAAAATTTAAATAAATTTAATGAAACTCTTAAAAAAATTAGTTCCAACTCATCAAATCTTGATAAACAACTCTCAAACTTTTTATCAACACAACTTAATACACAATCAACTTTAATTAATTTAACTGATCAAATAAGTAAAAATGGAATTTTAGAGGCAAAACAAATAAGTAAATATTTTCAGAATATCGAAAAAGAATTAAAGAAAATTAAAAAATAATAATGTCCACTAGGTCTTTAAGAAATAGACTTGCTGATACCACAAATATATGGCCAGGTTTTGTTGATGTACTCGCTACTCTTTTAATTGTTATAATTTTTGTTTTGATGGTATTTACAGTTTCTCAAATTTATTTAAGTGATGCTATTTCAGGAAGAGATAAAGCTTTACAGGATTTAAGATCGCAAATAAATGAGTTATCAAAAATTTTAGTTATTGAAACTGAAGATAAAGAAGCAGCACTTTTAACTCTAGAACAAACTCAAGAACAATTAGCAGAAAGTCAATTAAGTTTAAAATCAGAACAACTTCTTAGTGATCAGCTTCAGGAAGATATTGGAAAAAAACAATCAGAACTTTTTGTGCAGGAGCAAAATATTATAGCATTATCAGATCAAATTACTAGCTTACTTAAGGAATTAAGAATTGTTGCTAATGCTCTAGAAACTTATGAAGGACAAAAAAATACTTTGCTTGAGACTGAAGGTTTAGGGGAAAAAATTAATAAAGCTCTTGCAACAAGAATTGATCAACTAAAAATACTTAATCAAGAACTTGATAATGCTAATCAAAGGCTATTAGAAAGCGATAACGCACTAAGGGATACAATTGATGAATTAAATGAAAAAAATAAAAATTTATTAGCAATCAATCAAAGTTTAGGTCTCGAAGAGGGAGGCATTGAAGATCAATTATTATCTATAAATAATAAAAATGAAGAATTAATAAACTTAAATAATGAGTTAGAAAAAACAAATTTACAACTTTCTCTTAGGGATGAGGAGTTACAAAATCAAATATCTCAATATCAAGAATTAACAAATGATTTGCTAGAAATAAATGATAGCTTAGGTCTTAAAGATGCATCTTTAAAAGAACAGCTAGATGCAATTAGATTTAAAAATGAAGAACTGGCAAGGTTGAATAAAAATTTAATTCAAAAAGATAGTACAATTTTTAATCTTAGAGGTAAAATATCAGAGTTAAATGATATATTATCTTTATCTCAAGAAAAACAAGAAGAACAACTTGAAAAACTTGAATTACTTGACAATCAAATAACTATACTCCAGCAAGAAAATCAAAATCAAAAAGAAACATCATTAGAAGAAATTAAGCAAATGGAAAACCAAGCTTCAAAAACTCTAGAACAGGTAGAAATACTTTCTCTACAAATTGATACTTTGCAAAAAGAAATTGCAACATTAAACAGTGCTTTAGAAGCTAGTGAAAGAGATACATTAATTAAAGATTTGGAGATTGAAGTTTTGGGTGAAAAATTAAATAAAGCCTTAACTTCAAAAGTATTTGAATTACAAAAATACAGATCAGAATTTTTTGGGAAAATTAAATCTATTTTAGGAGATAGAGATGATATAAAAATTGTTGGTGATAGATTTATTTTTGAGTCAGAATTATTATTTGAATCTGCATCTGCTGATTTAGAAATGCCTGGTAAACAAAAACTTAGTGAAATAGGATTAACTCTTAAAGAAACAACTAATCAAATACCTAATGATATTGATTGGATAATAATGGTAGAGGGTCATACAGATAAAAGACCAATTAAAACTGCTCAATATCCTTCGAACTGGGAATTGTCTACAGCAAGAGCAAATTCTGTATTAAAGCTTTTACTTGAACTCGGTTTTGCTTCAAATAAATTAGCAGCTGCTGGATATGGTGAATTTTATCCAATTAGTGAAGGCGAAACTGACAGTGATTACCAGCAAAATAGAAGAATAGAACTTAAATTAACTTCAAGATAATTTGCCTTAAATTGAACATAAATGAAACATATTCTGAAAAAGTGAAACAATTTTTTTTATTAATATCTCTAATTTTTTATTCAACTTTTTCTTATTCTGCTTGTGACGATCAACCAGCTAATGATGTTGATTGGACAAATTGTAATTTTGTAGAAAATTTAGACTTATCTGGAGCAGGAATGGCAAATGCTCAGATGTCAGGTGTT
>MDSV01151013.1_pt1 | contig 12036 bp, 5 predicted proteins | sample 810851 | NCBI WGS metagenome assembly MDSV01 (sample SAMN05326640, study PRJNA326480) | marine metagenome | isolation source: seawater | place: Atlantic Ocean: North East | collected 2012 | reverse complement strand
TCCTCGAGGAGCAGGCCATGGAGGTGGAGGCGCTGGAGAGCATCCTGATGGACGACATGCAGATGGTCGAGGGGAGCGAGGGCATCGCCGGCGCGACGCACGCGCCGTGTTACCAGATCGCCGTCTCCGCGCTCGGCGACGGCGAAGAGGAGGACCCCGACGACGCGACGCAGACCGCGCGCCTTGGCTTGGTGTTCTCGCACACGCCCGCGTACCCGGAGACGCCTCCGCTGTTGCGATGCCGCTCGATCGAGGGCTTGTTCGACGCGGAGCTGGTGGAGGTCACGGAGCGGCTACGGAAGCACGCGGAGGGTTTGGTGGGCATGGCGATGATCTTCGACTTGGCCACGGAGGCGAAGGAGTGGATGCGCGGCCGCGCGGGAGTGGTGGACGCGGTGGAGGAGACGCCAGAGATGCTTCAGCGGCGACTGGAAGAGGAGGCTGAGGAGCGGCTCAAGGCGATGCGCGCGGTCGGCGCGCCGGTTACCGTGGAGTCGTTCAACGAGTGGGTCACGAGGTTCGAGGCGGAGACGGGGACGGCAGCGTCGGCGGCGTCGGCGGCGCGCGAGCGCGCGAACCGAATGACCGGCCGGAGGTATTTCGAGGAGAAAGGGGGCGTCGAGGAAGAGGCGGAAGACGAATCAGAGGCGGCGTTTGAAGACGGAGAGCCGGAGGACGAATCGGAGGAGGACGAGTCAGAGGACGGGGGGACCGACGAGGAGGAGGACCTACACGGCGAAGACGCGCGAGAGTGTTGAGCTCGTTTGTTTACTACGCCGCCCTTGATTGAAACGTTTCAAACAGTCTCTCGACGTCTCGAGTCCACCCGGGAGGAGGACCTACACGCTCGAGAGCGTGTCGTTCCGGGCGTGACACGCGCACTATCGGCCGTCACGCAGAGGAAGAAGGGTCGGTCTCCTTCTTCTCCCCCGCTTTTCGTCTCGTGCCCACGTTCTCCGCCGCCTCCTTCAGCGAGTCCATGGCGCCGTTGGTCGGGACGCGCACCTTGTCCAACTCGTCCTGCGAGAAGAACAAGTGCTCGTCGAACGTGACGCGCGGCGCCCGCGGGACCTCGCCGGGCACCAGACCCGGCGGGAACTTACTCGCGTCGATCGAGGCGGGCGCGCTCTCGTTCCCAGCGGAGCCCGGGCTCGACCCGGAGGTACCCGAACGTCGCGGCGCGTCTTCGCGCCTCGCGCCGCCGTCGGCGGCGGCCGCCTCCGCCTCGACGGCGCCTGCCGCCTCGCTCAGCCGGCGCCCGCGGTAGTACTCGTGCGTCTTCAGGATCGTCGCCCGCGTCACGAGCCCCGCCATGCGCCACTCGCGCCGCGGCGCGTCCGCGTTCTCGACGACCGGGATGCACCCCTCGCCCATGTCCACGAGGATGCGCTCGCACTCCGAGACGGGCGTGTCCGGCGCGACGGCGACGCGCAGCTTCATGTACCCCGACACGGGCCGGTCGAGTTGGCCTTTGATCGCCGCGACGTCCACCTCGGTGATGGACACCACCCCGAGCAACGCGCCGCCGGCGTCGGCGGCGTCGGCGCCGTCCCGGCCGCCCGCGCGCGAGATCACCGGGCAGCTCCGGTGGTCGTTGCGCTCGAGCAAGTCGCCGAGCTCGCCCATGGTCATGTCCGGCGGCGCGGAGACCACCCGCGACGCAGCGCGCATCACGTCGCGCGCGGTTTTCTGCGGGGGGATCTGCGTCTGGACGACGGCGCGCACGAGCGCGTCCAATATGCCCTCCACGTCGCCCGCGACGCGGCACGCCTCGATGTCGTCGTCCAGGGCGCGCTGCGCGTCGACGTCGAGCGCGTCGGCGGCACGGTCCGCGGCGTCCGCGGCGTCCGTCTCGCCCGCGCCGCGAGGGCCGCGAAAGCCTCCGCGCGTCTTCTGGTCCATGCGGAACGACGCGGACGCCGCCTTGGGGTGCCCGCCCCCCCCCAGCGATCGGCGCAGGACGCTCGACAGGTCCACGCCCTTCACCGGCTTGGCGCGGCCGATGACGGAGACGTGGCGGTAGGGGTTCTTCTTGCCGTGCACGTAGCTCACCGCCATGAGCAGGACGTCGGAGTCTGTCAAATCGAGGCACTCCTTCGCGCACGTCGCCATGCCGGGGGTGTACTCCGCGCACTCCACGTGCACGCGCGAGACGACGAGCCCCTCCGCCCGGACGCTCTTCACCAGACGCATGCCTTTGGCGATGACGTCCCTCTGCTCCGCCGTCAACGAGGGGTTGCAGTACTCCGCGAGCACCTTCTGCGACGCGCCCTTCTCCAGGCAGTAAGCCAGCGCCTTCGCGTCGCGCGGCGTCGTGGCCTCGAACGTCAGCGAGCCGGTGTCGGCGTGGATCCCCAAACCGAGCAAGGTGGCGTCCTCCTCGGTGATCGGCACGTCTTCTTTTTCGAGCATCTCCGCGACGACGGTGGCCGTCGCGCCCACGCTCTCCACGATCAGTTCCGTGGCGTCGATGTCCGACGTGCTCAGCACGTGGTGGTCCAAAACCACGACCTCGTCCGCGAGGTCCAGCCACGACGCGCAGTCCGCCAGCCGGTCGCGCCGCTGCGCGTCAACGACGCCCACCCAACGCAGCGCGTCGGTGGGAAACGCGCGCTTTTCGCGGATGGGAAACTTGTTCTTGTGCAGCTGCACGTAGTGCGCGACGCCGGGCGACGCGCCGCGCGGGAGCACGACGAACGTGCAGTTGGCGCCGAGGCGGTGGTTCCGCAGCCTCGCCAAACCGACCGCGCTGGACAGCGTGTCGAAGTCCGCGCTGACGTGGGTCAGCACCACGCCCAGGGGCGGGAGACTGGCGGATCTCTCGGATCCGGGGACGTGCCAGTCGTTGGGCGTCGGCGGGTCGTGGAAATCCTCGTCGTCGTCGCCGTCGTTGGCGTCCCACGATCCGCCCAAGCCGAGCTTAGGGGTGGCTCGGCACGCGGTGCGGGCCGCGCGTCGACGCCAAGCACGGCCTTCGCGGTGGACCGGTCCGTCGTGCGTCGTGGTCTCCGCACGCGCCCCGCGACGCGTGCGCCCAGTCGGTCGCCGCCGGCCGACGAATCCGTCCCTCCTCGCGCACGCGCTCGCCGCGGCGAACGCGGGAGTCGGAAGCGCGCGCATCATGCGCGCGAGCTCCCGTGCGCGGCGAGGGCGACGACGGTGGGGATCTTCCAGGCGCGACGACGGTGTGCTAGCCCGGTCGGTTCGAAAACACATCACGCGCATCTTCGTCTGTTTTTCGCCACCGGTGTGTGAAATTGCCAGTGCCACGTGGCGAGTCGAGCGCGATGAACCGTCGTTAGACCGTCGAACCGCAACGGCACACGGCACCGCGCGGTGCAGATCGACCGCAGAGGTGACTTGGCGGATTTCGTTGAAAACGGTAAGGCAGTTCATGCAGGTAAGGCACGTTACGAGGGGTCCCCGAGTCGATACGGCTCACAGCAAGATGCCCGTCGGCGCCCCCACCGTCGCGTACCAGCCGCGCGCGAGGTTCAACGCGGGCGCGGCGGCGCTCCCGTTCGCCGCGTCCGCGGCGGAGCCTCCCAGCGCGCTCAACGCGACGCTCGTGAAATCCGCGAAAGATGTGTTCGCGGGAACGATGGGAGGCGTCACGGTGACGCTCCTGGGCCACCCGTTCGACACCGTGAAGGTGCTGCTGCAGACGCAGCCCGCGAACAACCCGATCTACAAAGGCCCGCTGGACGCCGCAAGCAAGGTGGTCAAGGCGGAGGGCTTCGCGGGGCTCTACAAGGGCGTGACGTCCCCCCTCGCGGGGCAGATGTTTTTCCGCGCGACGCTGTTTTTCGGCTACGCGCGCGCCAAGGAGATCGTGGGCGTCTCTCCCGACGACCCCCTGAGCTATTGCCGCGCGGGCGCGCTCGCGTGGGTGGCGGGGTCGATCTTCGAGAGCCCCATCGACCTGTACAAGTCGCAGTGGCAGAGCCAGATCATCAAGGCGAAGCAGACGCCGAACTACGTCCCCGAGTTCAAGACCGTGGGCGAGTGCGTCAAGGCGAGCATCCGGCACTCCGGGATAAGAGGGCCTTTTCAGGGATTCGGCGCGACGCTCACCCGCAACCTCCCCGCGGGCGCCATTTATTTCGGCGTCTTCGAGAACGCCAAGAACTACTTCGCGGCGCAGAACGAATCGAAAACGGCGACGGACCTGCAGATCATGGCCGCGGGCGGTCTCGGCGGGTTCTGCTACTGGTCGCTGTTCTACCCGGTGGACGTCATCAAGTCGGCGATGATGACGGATCGCATCGACCCGGCGAAGCGCCAGTACAAGGGGTTCCTAGACGCGGGCGGGCAGCTCATCAAGCAGGGGGGCGTCAAGCGCCTGTACGCCGGGCTGGTGCCGTGCTTACTGAGAGCCTCGCCCGCGAACGCGGGCATGCTGTTCACCGTGGATAAGATCAAGCAGATGCTCGGATGAACGGGCGCGCGAGTCGCGATCGAAACGCGCGGCGGCGACGAGCGCGGCGTTCACCGCGGGGTATAATTCCGCGCGCGTTCGCGGTTCAAACGTGAAACGTCACGCCACTAGCTACGATATTACATACTACACTACTACTATCAGCGTCGCGGGTCACGCGAAAGCGAAAAGAGAAGCACGGTCGATTTCGATCGCGATTCGCGTCTTCGTCCTGTCACGACCCCGTCGCCTGGAACCGCGCCGCGCCCGTTCCGACGTGCAGAAGGTTGAACCGCTTCAAAACACCCTCCAGCGCTCGGTTCCCGCCTTCGACCCGTTCGCACTCGAACCCCGCGAAGTGTGGCACGGGCGCCTCTCCCTCTTTCGTCTGGCTCGCGAACCGGCGGCAAAGCACGGTGCTCTGCCGCTCTCGGCACTTGTTCCCTCGCGAGTCCACGTCCACGAACTCCGTGCGCAGACGCGCGAGGAATTTCTGCACGCCGTCGCCGTCGCCGCCGACGACGACGAATACGTTTTCCACGCGACCGCCCGGCGGCGGACCCACGACGCCGCGCGCGGACATCTCCGGCTCGCCGTCGCGATCCTCGCTCGTCCAGGTCGCGTGACGGCTCGAGGAAGCGGCGCCGTTCGGGTCGCTCCAAAACAGCCGCGCGTCGAGTCCCAGGTTCGCGCACCACTTCTGAAGCGTCCGAACGTAACCTTTGCTGTCGTTCATGTGGTCCACGCGGACAACCGCGTGGCACGCGTCCGCGGCGTCGTCGTCGCCGCGCGTCTCCGCGCGCGTCTCCGCGCGTCTCCGCTCTTCTTTCTCCGCGCAAGAAGATGCTACATCCCGAGCTTTCACGGCGACGTCCATCAGGCACTCCCCGCCGTCTTCCCCCAAGTCGGAAGTGAGGGTCGCGGCGAAACGCTCCAGAGCGTCCGCCATCTCCGTCGCAGCGCTGCGGGGAAGATGCGACGCGCTCACCTCGAGCGCGGGGGGCGAGCTGGGGTACTCGCGGGGAAGCGAGACTTGCAGTGTGACAGTACCTCGCCCGTCGCCGTCGGGGACGGCCAGCGTGAGCGACGCGCGAAGGGGCGCGAGCGTCGTCAGGGCTTCCTCCCCGGGCTCCGTCCCCGAAGCTTCCCACGCATCCACGAGCGCTCGAACAGCCTCGACACCCTCGGGGTTACGGACGACGAACGAGCCGGTCGTGGCGTCGTCCCCGGGGTACATCGCCTCCATGACCTCGAACTCCATGAGCTGGCGGTGTAGACGCTCCATCGCGGCGCGCGGGGTGGTGAAACGCACCGCGCGCGGAGGAGTGGTCATCGATCGCGACGAGAGTGTTCGTTGCGGAGTTTCACGACGGCGTCCAGGTGTAATCTAAAACTCATCGCCGCCCTCCATTGTTACGCCCCGCGCGCGCCCTCCACCTCTTCACGGGGAGCATCGGTTTACCGCGCGCGCGTCGGCGAGTTCGCGCGATGGCGACGCTCGCGTGCGCTCGCGCGACGCCACCGCGGACACCATCCACGCGCGCCTCGCTCCAATCCCGGGCGTCTCCGAGGGGGATCCCGGGTCCGAGAAGGGTGTCGTGGGCGACGACGAACGCCGTATCTCCGTCGGAGTACGACGACGCGCTCCTCGTCGCGGAGCTCGAGTCGCTCGTCGAGGACACGCGCGTCGCCGGTTGCGACGCGCACACGCACGTCGTCGCGTTCAGCGGCGGCGTCGACTCGTCGCTGTGCGCGTACCTGGTCCACCGCGCGTTCGGCGGGGATCGTCGTCGCCACGAGAGCGACGCGCGAAAAAATACCGCCGACGCGACGCGGAACGTCTACGCCGCCGTCGGGGTGAGCCCTTCGCTGCCTTCGTCGCAGCTCACGGTGGCGCGGCGCGTGGCTAAGGCGATCGGCATACCCCTGCGCGAGGTTCCCACGGATGAAGGCGCGTCGGCGGCGTACGTTGCGAACGAAGGCGAGAGCTGTCTGCACTGCAAAAACGAACTGTACACGACGCTGCGCGCCGTCGCGCTCGACGCGGAAAAAGCGCGAACCGCGAAAAAGCTCGCGGGGTCCGGCCGTCTCTCGAACGACGAGACGACGCTCGCGGTTCCCTCTACGGACGCGTCGTGTTCGGAAAACGTTTTTTTGAAACGTCATGACGTCTGCGTGTACAACGGCACGAATTTCGATGACCGAGCGGACGATACGCGTCTGGGTTTGAGGAGCGCGGCGGCGCACGGCGTCGCGTCACCGCTGTTCAACACGCCCAAAACCAGAGTACGCGAGCTCGCCCGAGTCGCCGGGTTACCGAACTGGAACCTCGCGGCGGCGCCGTGTCTGCGCTCGAGGCTGGCGTTCGGCGTGCCGGCGCTCGCGCGCACGCTCGCGGACGTCGAGGCCGCGGAGGAGGCTGTGCGCGCGATTCTGCGCGTGCAGCCGGAGGAAAACATGCGCGTGCGCGTGCTGAGCGAAGAAGAAAAAGAGGGGGCGGGCGAAGCAGAAGAAGAGCGCGAAAAGCTTCTCGCCTCGGCGGCGACGACGGGCGCAAAAAAGTCGGGCAAAGAGCGAAGACGAAAAAAAGGAAAGCCCGCCGCGCTGGAGCTAGACCCGCACCACGTGCGGGCCGTCGAACGCGATACCGGCCTTCGCGAGTCTCTGCGCGAGGCGCTGGCGCGGTGTGGGTTCGAAATTGCGGAGACGCGCGCGTTCGCATCCGGGTCGGTGGCGAGGCTCCCGCCGCGACGCGAGGAGAAGGCGTAGGGCGACCTGTTCGTATCTGATATCAATATCGCTCAATCTCTTCGCGAACGCGCGTTTCGTCGCGTGCGCATCCGCGCGCGTCTACCTCGCGACGCGCCGAGCCGCGCGGAGCCCGAGCGCGACGGAGCGCGCGTCCGCGAAACCGGCGGTCGGGTTCGACGCGCGCGCGGCGGACGCGAACGCGAACGAAAACGGAAACGCGCGCGGCCCCCCGTTTCGGTGTGTCATCGACGCCGAAGACGCCGACGACACCGCCCCAACCGCGACCGTGGCGTACGTCCTGTGACCGCCAGACGGTCCAGAAGCCCCGCGCCCGCTCCCGTTCGCGCTGTCAGCGCCTGCTCTGTCCGTCCGCGCTCGCGTGTCGTCTCGGACCCCGACCCCGGTGGTCAAGTCGTCGGGGCGCTTCGGGAAGAACTTCGTCTCCTGATGCTCTTCCGGCTGCTCCGAGCGCCACGCTTCGTAGATCTGCGAAGCGTGATGCTGCACCGCGGCGACCACCACCGCAGCGGCGGCTATGCGCGCGACGACACCCCACATGCGATCGATGTGCGCGTACGGTGTGTCTTCTGCCCGAAGCCAGAGGTCATGATGAAGCGGCGTGACTGAACAAGGCGAAGATTCCGTCGGAAACGGTAACGCCCGCTTGGCCGTTTATTAATCCGTATCAACCAATCCGCGTGTCAGTCCGCTCGACACCCGGTCAGACCGCGCGTCACGCGCGCGTCGCGTTCGTCGACTGCATCATGCGGGGCTCTCGTATGACGGATGTGGATGACGTGGTGTGGGAGGATGGCGGCGGCGCGCACCGCTCGCGGCGTCGTGGCGCCGCGCCCGCCGGTCGACACGAGATTCTCCGCCCAGTGCCTTCTCGGCCACCCCGAGACGAAGACCGCCGCGCGTCGCGGCCCCCGCGCGACGCGGGGACTCGAGACGACGACCGCACGCCGTTCGAGCTCGTCATCGAGGCCCCCGAGCTGACGGACAAGGAGAACACGCGACCGACGCGGATCGAGGACGACGACGGCCGCGGCCGTCGTCGCGAAGGTCGAGGAGACGCGGACGGCGCGTCAGCGTCGGCCCGAAAAGACCTTCGACTCCGTTTGGCGAACGACGCGTCCATCAAGCGACGCATCGGCTCGCTTCACACGGACGAGCGGTCGTTACGCCGCGTCGGGTCCGACTCTCGACTGACCCGAGGCTCGGGCGGGAGTGCGCTCGAGGCTGGCGCGTTCGCCTCGGACTCCACGAAGCGAGAGGGCAAGCTCTGGGCACGCGACGAGGACAACGACGACGCGGAGGGAAAAAACACCAAAAGAACGAAGAAGCGTTCGTTTCACGAGAAGGGCGCGGGGGATGGTGGCGCGTTGGTCGCGGGCTCTGACTGGGGGGATGAGACGAAGTATTCCGATCGCCCGAAGGAAGCGCGGACGTGGGGCGCGTTCGTATCGTCCGGAGGCGTGATGGAACGCGATTCGGATTTTTTGCGAGCCTTCGACCTGGTCGTCGCGGTGTCGCTCGTGTTCGTCGCAATCGTGACGCCGTTCGAGTTGGGATTCATGGAGACGGACGTCGAGACCTTGAATGGCATCGTCCTCTTCTGCATCAACCGACTAGCGGACCTCGTGTTCTTCTTCGACATCCTGGCGCAGATGAACACGAGCTGCGTGGACGGCTCCGGACGGGTTGTGTTTTCGCGGTGGAAAATCTTCAAAGAGTACGCGAAAGGGTGGCTCTGGATCGACCTCGTTTCCATCTTCCCCTTCGAGCTCACCCTCGTGATCTTGACCGGCTTCAAAAACCCCGACCCGGAGCAGCAGCGGCTCAAGGCGGTCCGGTTTCTGCGACTGCTGCGGTTGTTGAAGCTCCTGCGGATCCTGCGCGGCGCCCGCATCTTCAAGCGCTGGGAAACGCGCGTCACCCTGAACTACGCCATGTTGAGTCTGCAGAAGTACTTGGCGGTGTGCCTCTTCACCGCGCACTGGATCGGGTGCACGTTGATGCTGATGCACCAGCTGCTCGCGCCCGAGTGCGACGACGAAGCCATAGCGACGGACCGGTGTACGTTTCTGTACGCCTACATGGACGACGCGCGCATGGTTGACGCGAGCATGTGGAACAAGTACGCGCTCGCCGTGTATTTCGCCACTGGCGAGCTCATGGGGACGCCGTACGGGGACCTCACGCCCGTGCGAGGCGAGGAACGCGTGTTTTTCATCCTGTGCCATTTAGTGGCGGGGTTTGTCAACGCGTACCTCGTCGGAGGCATGGTCGCGGCCATGAGCGCCTTGCGCCAAAAAGACGAGCAGTTCCACAACGCGATGGACACGCTGAACCGCTTTCTGGTCGAGAAGCGCCTGACGGCTCGAAACCCGCGGCTCTGCGAGCGGCTTCGCGCCTACTACATCTTCAAGCACCGCGTCGGCGGCGACGCGTGGGGGGACGTCGTGAAGCACACGTCCCGCGAAATGCAGGGCGAGGTGGTTCAGGAACTGCACGGTGACTGGTTGAGCCGCGTCCACTACTTCCACGGCGTCGACCGTCTCGGCGTCAAGTGGGAAGTGGACGACGCGTTCAAGCTGCATCTCTCGCTGCACGTCTCCGTGGTGGTCGTGGCGCCGCTCGAGGCGGTGTTCAAGGAAGACTCGAAGGTAGACGCGCTGTTCGTCGTGCAGCAAGGCCTCGTCGGGTGCCAGAACCGAATCGCGCGCAGAGGCGACGCCTTCGGCGAGGACGTGTTCGTGTATTACCGAGGAAACGAGAGCGGCGAAAAAAGCGGCGAGGAGGCGATAAAAAAGAACGCGAGCTTCGAAGGCGTTTCCAGGAGGCGAAGCGAGACGACTCCGCTCGCGAACGACGCCGTATCCTCCGCCGCGCGTCTCCGCGCTCGGCCGGACACGCTGACGTACGCGGACGGCACGGTGTTCGGCTCCCACGATGGCGCGTACGAGACGCACCCGGCTGGGCGCGGCTACCGCGCGACGGCGCTCATCGGCACGGTGCTCATGTCGTACGACGGCGGCGCGATCCACGATTTGCTGGCGCAGAAGAAATACGCCTTCGTGAAGCAAGAGGTCAGGCGCAAGACGTTCCGATGGCAGGTGCGGTACGTGATGCGCCAGGTGCGCGAGACGATGCGCGCCGCCGTGGCCGCGGCGACGTACGGCGAGGGCATGCACGTGCTGGTCGCCAAATTCGGAAGCACGACGCTCGCCAACGTGCCCGCGATCCAGTTCCACTTCATGCGTCTGCGGGAGGAACAGAGAGACGACCCCGAGGTGCGAGTCATGCGTCTTTTCCGCAAGATTTGGAACCGCCGTAAGCTCAGGCACGCGATGGAGGACCTGGTGTTCAAACGCACGCGGCAAAAAAACCTCCGCGACGTTTTGGTCGAGGCGCGGCTGTTCTTGAAACCGCTCGGCGAGCACGCGCCGGCGTACGCGGAAACGCTCGTGGCGCACGGCGCGACGAAGGCGGTCGTCAAGGAGTTCTCCACGCTGGAGCTCGTCACCTGCGGGCTTCCGATCACGTTAGCGAAGCGCGTCTTCAAAGCGGCGCGCGACTTGCCGGACACAGACGCGCGCGACTTCGGCGACGACGGCGTGGCGGTGGACCGGAGGCTGGCCGGCGGCGCGGTGGACGGCGCCACTGTGCTCGCGGAGTTGCGCGCCATCGACGACGACCTTCTCCCGCGGGCGAACGGGCTCGAACGCGGACAAGCGGAGTAGCGTCGTGACCACAGTATTTTACGAAAAGTGGCATCGTCACCCGTCACGTCGTCTACGTAGCGCAGTACCCGTGTTCTGGATGGGCGCGCCCAACCCGACGAGCTCAGCGCCGAACGCATCGAGGAGGAACCGACTCGAGCGTCCGCGAGTGTCTGCGTCGGCTTTTCTTTTTGACACGCCGGTTATTCCGCACGATGCTTGGGGTCCTCGTTCGTTTCTCGGGCGCGTCGAGACGACAGTCGCCGCCGCGCGCGCCGGTCGCGGGCGATGCCGGCGGACGCGGGCGCGCCGGGCGCGCACGTGACGCCCGCGTGCGCGCCGCCGGTGTGCCGGCACTGGCGCCGAGGCGGGTGCCTGTACGGCGAGACGTGCCGGTTCGCGCACCCGCCCGAAGCGCTCGGCGCATCCTCCGGCGTCGCCGAGCCCGCCGGGTTGCGCGCCGGCGCCCCCGCGCGGAACAACCGGCGTGTCAAGAAGAAAGGCCGGTGCGGACACTTGCGTCGGTTCCTTCTCGACGCGTTCGGCGCTGAGCTCATCGGGTCGGGCGCGCCCATCCTGGACGTCGGCGGGGGCAGAGGCGAGCTCTCGTTCGAGCTCGCCAACCTCAACGGCGCCAACTGCTTCGTGGTGGACGCGGTTCCGATGCGGCTCGCGCGGTACGAAAAGAAACTCCGGCTCGGCTGGTACGACCGGTCCGCGCCGCTCGCGAAGTACAACGACCCAGCGCGCTTCGTGCGGTCGAGCGGTCGACGAGACGGCGACGAACCGCCGGCGGAACCGCCCGCGGAGCCGCCGGCGGAACCGCCGGCGGAACCGCCGCGGACCCCCGCGCATCTGCGGTTGTTGTGGTCGCCGCGACTGTGGCGCTGCGCGAGGACCGAGATCGACGTCGTCGTGACTCCCGAGCGCGATCTCGATCCCGCGACGAAAGCGCTTCACGCGATGGCGACGTACTCGGCGTGGGCGGCGGCGACGCGCGTCGCGTTTTCGGCGCGCGGTTTCACGTCACTGAGAAAAAAAAAGAAACACGCCGACGGATTAACCTCAACGCGACACGACGGAATCCATCATTCGGAAGACTCGCTCGAAGAGGCGTCTAAAAAAACCACCACCACCGTCACG
>MDSV01143938.1_pt1 | contig 12036 bp, 6 predicted proteins | sample 810851 | NCBI WGS metagenome assembly MDSV01 (sample SAMN05326640, study PRJNA326480) | marine metagenome | isolation source: seawater | place: Atlantic Ocean: North East | collected 2012 | reverse complement strand
ACTGAAGCGAGTGCAGGCATCATCAACATGCCAAGCATCACCACTGCAAACGGCCCATATTGTGAAGGAGGTCACCAACCCTCACACCCGTTTATCGAACATGGTGAAGTTCTCTGCGTTCACTGCAATACGGTTCAAGACGGTTGGAGAATTCATCCGGATTATCTTGACGATGGTGAATTTGCCCAACCCTTCTTTGATGATGCGGGAATAAGCGGCGGTGGAATCAATTGTTACCCAGGACGACCGGGTGGCACATGCCATGAAACCTGTGCAATACATGTCGATTTAATTTCGCAGTCGTTAGGTCAAGTCATGCGCAGACATTTGCGAAGTTGCGGTCGAATTACACGTCATTTTATTCTAATTGGCTTCACCTTTGAATCATTGCAAGATGCAGTACGCAGCAACCTATTCCAAAGTATTCGGGAGATGTATGAACTCACTCATCCGGGAGATTTCACCTTCGAATTTCGAATTGGCAACGGCACAACGGTTCAGTTGTAAACGCCGATTGAGGGGTTCGAACCCTCGACCTTGGGATTAACAGTCCCACGCTCCACCAGCTAAGCTAAATCGGCAAAGTGGGCGAATAGCCTCACCTTTATGACGACTTCTATCAAACCAACTAGGTGATGATGGTGATGAGTCGTTGAAATTCAGTAGATTGTTGGTCGCAGATTTTTAGACAATTGCGAAGGCGAGCAAGGTGTTCAGAGCTCAATTCAAGGTCATGATGTATCGATATCCAAGCGCTCCCTTGTTCGATAGAGTGATTTTTTGCAGTTTCAAGAACATACCCTACACCATGATTAATTGAATCACTCATGGTAAAGCGACCTGCCCCGAGTTCTCTTGCAACTTCAGCCAAAACCATTGCATCAATCGAATCCACAAATCCCGAATTCGGTGAGTAAAGTGTGGTGACTTTCTTTGATTGAGGCAATATCTGTTCGGGGTGACTGGCGAGTTTTTCCGCAACCGTTCTGGAGGTTCCTTGTTGAACGCACATTTCAATAAAAATGGCCATTGCTTTACCGTTGTCGATCACTTCATGGATCAATTTCACACCTTCTTCACCTGAAGATGTGATTCCAGTTAATGCGAGTAATTGCCCACCTTGAAGGGCAACCAGATCCCGAGTGTCTTGAGATCCTTGGCCTTGTAAAACAAGAACGCTGCCTAGAACTTCTAATGCATTCCCAATATGACTGCCAATTGGTTCATTCATGTCCGTAATTTGAGCAACAGTGTTGATGCCCAACCCTTTTGCAGTTCCTACCATTGATTGTGCAAGAGCGATGGCATCTTGTTGGTTTTTCATGAACGCCGCATGGCCACATTTCACGTCTAATACCAAAGCATTCAACCCTTCTGCAGCTTTTTTCGAAACGATAGAGGCTGTGATAAGAGGGATACTGTCAACGGTATTGGTGACGTCTCGAATAGCATACAGTAAACCATCAGCCGGTGCGATTGCATCGTTCTGGGCTGCGATACAGCATCCCACTTTTCCGACTGCATCCAGCATTTGCTTAGGCGTAAGGTTGCAATTGAATCCAGGTATTGACTCAAGTTTGTCGATTGTTCCTCCAGTATGACCCAAACCTCTTCCTGCAAGCATCGGGACTCGCAGACCACATGCAGCAAGGGCAGGAGCGAGAATCAATGACATTTTGTCCCCAACTCCACCAGTGCTGTGTTTGTCAGCAACATTAGCTAATCCATCCCATTCAAGTACAGCACCTGAATTCATCATGCCTTGGGTGAGTGCGGTTGTCTCTGTCACGGAGATCCCGTGCGTGTGTACGCAGCGAAGCCAATTTTCAATTTCATCTACTGGAAATTTTCGTTGCGCAACCCCTTCGATAAAAAGGGCCAATTCTGACCTTTCCATTGGTTCGTGATTTTCAATGGATGCACATAGGCGTTGAATGATGTCATCACTCATCTGTTCACCCTTCATCTTCAGCTAATCCAATTTCCACCAAGCGTTGATGCAAATACGCACCTGCAGTTATTGATTGATACAGAGGTTTACCGCCCGTCATTTCGACAAATTCCGGACGGGGGGTGAGGTCGATTTCGTTACGAGGGTGGACAAACATCGGCATTGAGAAACGGCGAACGTTGGAGTTGCTTGGATTGACGACGCGATGGGTTGTCGATTTGAACAACCCATTGGTGAGATTCTGCAACATATCGCCCGAATCCACAATAATATGACGTGCATCACCTTGAACCTTGATCCAACTTCCATCATGGTCCATCACTTCAAGTCCGTCCGCTGTGGCAGTGACAAGTAAGGTGATGAAATTGATATCTTCATGCGCTGCAGAACGAACAGCACCCTCTGGAACCTCTTGTCCAAGTGGTGGGTAGTGGATAATTCTCATGATTGTATTGCCATCTTCTGACATTGAACTCAGCCACTCTTTGTCCTTTTCAAGATAGAGACTGCACGAGTTCAGGAGGTTTTGAGATAACGACTCCATTTGGTTAAACAATCCATCAATCACGGGTTTAAATTCGGGTGCATGGGCATCAGGCCAAACATTAGCAACGTATGTCGGGACATTACCGCTGGTTGGATGGCTACGCCCACTCTGCCAAAACTCCTTCAAGTCAGGAGCAGGGTTATTTTTCGCATGTTCTACCCCAAAAGCAGTGTATCCACGTTGATGTGCGATGTTTGGTTGAAGGTATGATTTTTTGACGTTCTCATCCAAAGAGAAAAACGCATCTCCTTGTTCATATGCCTTGTCAATTGCTTCCAAAGGGATTCCGTGATTTTCTAAGGCGAAAAAGCCGATATCCTTGAGAGAATCTCCAACTTCCTGGATGAACTTCTCTTGTCGTTTAACATCGCCACTGGTGTAATCTGAATAATCAATTACTGGGATGCTTCGCATCATGACTCACCTCAATCAAGGTTACTGCGAACTTTAGCGAGTAGTCGAAGCATTTCGATATAAATCCAAACGATGGTGACCAGTAAACCAAATGCACCCCACCATTCACCCACTTTAGGTGAACGTTGTTGGATTCCTTTTTCGATGAAGTCAAAATTAACGATGAGGAGGAAAGAGGCAACTGCTAAGATTGCAACAGTGATTAAAATTCCAACAGGACCTGATGAGTGAAGGAATGGGACAGTAATATTACCAGGCAAGAAGTAAAAGATAATTGAAACGAAGTAAAGCAGCATAATTCCACCTGCAAGTGTCATCAAAATTTTTGTGAACATTGGAGTCGCCTTGATGATTCTTGTTGCATACAAACCATACATGGTCCCGGTAATACATACGGTTCCTAGAGCAGCTTGGAAGACAATACCGCTGTACATAGCTTCGAACATTAATGAGAAACCACCGATTAGCAATCCTTCGAAAACAGCGTAGGTAATCATAAGTTTAGCCGGATTTTCAGGGCGCTTAAACAAGAGGATGAGGTATGTGATAAATCCACCAACAAAGCCAATCCCGGTGCCAACAACGAGAATATTCATGTCAACAGTTATCCCAATGCTAACCAGCATTAGGGCAGAAAAAGCCATGGTTCCGAAAAGGATTCCAATCTTCTGCATTGTGCCCTCATAGGACATGGTTTCGTATCCGCTAATGCTGTTCCAAAAACCGTTTGAGAGAACGGGGTTACTTGATGAGTAGGCCATGGCAATCAAACATAGGAATATGCGGTCCCTTGTCAATCTTGTGTTGTTGAAGCGTGTTGGTCGACTTGTTCTTGGTAGTATGCTGCCAGTTCATCCATTGGCCATCCTTGGTCAAGATATTTCTGAATCGTTTCTTCAGGCCATCCTGGGCAACGAGCTAAATCTTCAGGGGAGATGCCAGCCGGCTTTGCCTCATCTCCACTGCTGTCGAGAACGGGCATTTGCCAATCGTCTGCATTTATCTCTCCGTTCGCCAATGCATCGAGGTTTTCGCTTTCAAGTGTAATCAGATCTTTCATTTCTTCACCCTCGGTTTCGATGTTTCTCAGAATGAGGAATGCTCCGGCTGCTAAGGCGACGCCTCCTAGCATAAGGAGGAGCATCATGCCGGCTCCAAAGTTTGAACTTGTATCCGCACTAGGTGTGGCGTTGGAGTTTCGTTGTTCAGTAGAACAGCCGTTTGAATCGACGGGGATGTTTGCAATCGTATTTGGGCACAAATCATCTCGGTTGATGACCATGTCTCCATCATCATCTAATGAGCCATTGTCAACTACCGTTTGGTCATCATCCACGAGAATACCTCCAAGGTCACATCCGAGCACTTCGGATTCATTGACGCCATCCCCATCTGCATCTGCAAGCGTTAATGCATCGGTTGGAGAAACATCATCAATTGACGAATCCATCGCAGTCGACTGAGCCCAAGAAACCTCGACGGCATCAGGTATGCAGTCACCATCGGTGTCTGCATTCGTTGCGTGGCTGCCATAGTCGTATTCGACTTCGTTGCTTAGACCGTCTCCATCTGCATCGTATTCTCCTTCAAGCATGTTGAGGTTGCCGAGGGTTCGTGTTGTTCGGTTCAGTCCATTTGCGACTTCCCAATAGTCTGGCATGCCATCGTTATCGGTGTCAGTGACGTTATCTGTCCGGACCCAATCTCTATGCCATCCTGCCAAGAATGGTGCAGTGACTTCAGCACTGCTGAGAATAAGTCCCATCTCGCGATTTCTTGTTGGAGCAGAATCGCCCCAGTTAATTGAAGAGATGAGAACGTGTTCTTCATCAATAATCATGCCTTTATTGTGCAATTTTGAAACTTCATCATCCTCGCTCATAACGACTGCACTGATGTCATAGCCAAGCGTCGTGTTCCATTCTTCATTGAAGGTGTCAACGACTTCTTGGATGTCCTTGTCAAGATATGCACCGTTCAAGATTAATCGAATGCGCACATCGTTTTGCGCTGCATTTTCCAGTGCATTGACAATAGGGTTATCTCCCCATCCCCAACTCCATTCTACATCGAGATATTGAAGAGACAACAGTATTTCTTCATCTGCTTGCTCAATCATCCAGACCAAACCGTCAACACATGTGTCTGGGCAGGTAATAAGACGCCCAGAGACGTCGGCAGTAATCGGTTCAGCGAGCGTTCCATTGGCCACTGATTTGAGAGAATCCAACGACCAGTCAGAAGGTCCAGAACCTGGGTTAACCTGGGTGATGTAAGTTCGGCTTTCCGATTCATCATATGCCAGTTGCTCCATGACTTTCTGTGCAAGTTCAGTGTTGTCCACAATGACGCCCCACTCGGAGTTTCCACGATCATCTGGCGCAGGTTGTGATGAACTCTTCCAGTTCCCTGAACCTATCCAGACACTTTCGTTGTCCTTTACGGCCACTTTGCTGTGAATATACGTGTAAGGCTCATCGCTTTGGCCACCAAACCAAAGCGTGTTAATTCCAGCAGTAGCAAGATAATTCGCCGTTCCTAACTGGTTGTTCTTGTCGTAATTATTCCACCAGTATTCTGCGTGATTGAGAACGACTGTAACTTGAACGCCACGGTTGTGAGCCTCGATTAATGATTGAACCAGATTTGGCTGCTCAATCTGGTAGAGGTGGACATGAAGCGATTCACTTGCATCATCAATCCATGCAAGTAGGTCAACTAATCCGTCTTGAGGACCGACCAATGGAGTGACGACACTGGAACCGGAGAAAAGTGTTGGTCCACAGAATGTACTTCCTCCTAAACGCCCCCATCGGTGTTGCCAGTCAATTGCTAAATCAGTATCAGGTAAATTCCCACATCCATCACCTCGATGATAGACTAAGAGTGGAATACTTGAAACCGGTTCAACCAAACTGATTCCGCTCCAGCCTTGAATTTCAACAGGACCGTTTCCGTAGGCAACAGTGTCGGCGAGAACACCTGCAGGCGTGGTAATCTGAAGAGTGGCACCTGAATCAGGTAGCGTAAATCCTGAGGTTGAAAGAGCAGTATCAAAAGCAATGATTGTACCGTCTTCGTATACTGAAAGTCCGCTCGAATCTGATGCAAGTATGACTGAACCATTGGAAGGAATAGCAACCTCAGTGAACGTGTAATCTGTTGCTTCATTTGCTGAATTGATGAGTGTTAATGTCCAACCGTTCATGTAAGCAAGGCTGTCTCCAATGTTGGTGATTTCCATGAATTCAGTATTGCTTGAAATGTCGGTAGAGCCCTCTGGCATAAAGCGACTGAGGACGATGTCCTGTGCCTCTGCAAACAGGCTCTCATCAGGTTCTTCTGTTCCCGGCGTAGGCCATAAGAGCAACTCCCAGCTATCAGTTTCTGCTTCACCAGGTCCCATGGTTTGGCAATCGCTAACAATGTTCCATTGAGCGGTTTGAACAAGTACGCCATCAGGGTCGGAGAGGTGTATTTGGTCGCCTAAACCAGAGATTATGTCGTTTTCCATCAGCAATACAGCGCGTTGTTGAGGTGCAAGAATCATTGATTCATCGGATAGATTCCACATTGAAGTGGTCCTGAAGAAATTTCGGTCTCCGTCATTTGAGTCCAATCTCCAGCGGCTCAAATTTAGGTCCTCAGTTCCAGTATTCATTACCTCTACCCAATCCTCAACCGGTTCGATTGAATCATCATTACAATAGGCAAGAATTTCAGTCATTGCAAGGTCATGTGTTCCTGAATATGCTGGCCAAACAGGGTTAATTTGGCCTGGTGTAGCCCATGCCGACTGTATCCAACCGCTGGTGTTTGAAGCGCCGTCTCCAAGGGGTCCAGCGCCAGCGTGACTGCTGCTTGATGGAATTAACGATTCACCTTCGACAGTAGAAGTCCATGATATGGAATCGACCATGTTAGCGTTTAAGTCAATCAACACAATTGAATCAGGTGTCGTGTGTTTGAGATAGAAACTGGTCGTGCCGTTAAGCGCTATGAGAGCAACTTCTCCTGGTTGAATAATCGATGTCGATTGTAACGGCATATTGAATTGATGGAGTGTTAAAGAGCGGCTGTTTGATGATTGCAACTTCCATCCGCCGACGTCAAGTGCAGTCGTACCGTTATTGTATATCTCAAGCCATTCGCCCAGAGGCCACTGCTGTGAATCACTTCCAACAGCATCAGGGAAAACTTCAGTGAAAATGACGAGGCCTGTTGAAGGTGTCTCCCCAGGATCTGGCTGTCCAGGTGTCATCCAAGTAGAAGGAACCCAAGGGTCTGCATCATTTTCTGCGGGTATGAGTGAAATATTCTGTCCATAGTTGGTAACATACCAAGCAGTATCAACAATCATCCCATTCGCATCTCGGAGCATGAGTTGATTGTAGTAATCCCACAACTGCGTATCTCCGTTAAATTGGACCAAACGTCGCTCCTCAGCATCGATTGATGTCGAACCTTGTGTTTGGTTAAAAATAAGCGATCCGGGGTCTAAATATGTGACATTGCCAATGCCGTCAATAATCGACCAACCTGTCAAATCTACAGTAGATGAACCGGTATTGAGCAACTCAATCCACTCCCCGTCAGGGAAGGCCATACCATCTGAACTACTGTTTGACAAGAGTTCGGCAAATTCGATTGGGGATGGTGTCATAGCGATGATTGCAAATTCGAGAGGGTTACTTGCATTGGGCGTTGGATAGGCTGCATAGTCCCAGTATTGAGAAGAGCTACTTTCAACCATTGAAAAACCAGCTTTTGTATCGGTCCAAGATACCTGTTGAGACATTGTGCCGTTTGGCCAATACAATGACAATGTTTCAACACCATTGTTCAAAACTCCGGAACTCCCAGAGCCATTGACTGCTACAATACGTGTTTCTCCAGGCAAGATTGTCATTGAACTGGCATCGGCTGTTAATCCAACCAAGTGATCAGCATCGAACTCAAGAACGTTTCCAGCAGCATCCTGAAGTGACCAGTCTGTCAAGTCCATCTGGTCTACTCCAGAATTGAATACTTCAACCCACTCGCCACCCGGCCATGTAGCATTATCGTCGGACGGCCAAGGATTCGACATCACTTCATTGATGACCAAATCGGATGCATAGGTGGTTGGCCCACCTGTGGAACCGCCTGAGTTTATTGCACCGGGTGTAGGGCCATTTGTTGCAACCCAATCGTTGGTTGCACTGAAACTGTCTTCTTCGAGGCTTGAACCAGAAGGTGCACCCGAAGAGGAGAAAGTCCATGTTGCTTGGTCAAGTTGAACTCCACCAGAAGTGTAGAGGGAAACAATGTCATTGGTGTTAGCGAGATAGAACACTGAATTTGGAACCCCGTTTCGAGCGATGACCATGTATTCATCCGGTTCGATTTCCCAGCTTGTAGAATCTGCAGCATCATAGTCCACGATTGATGTTGAGTTGAAGTAGAGGGTCTTGGAAGCCTTGTTGGTAAGATACCAATCTCGAACATCTACAGTTGTGTTACCCGAATTGTGAATTTCCATCCACTCGCCGCCGGGCCAACTTGCATCATCGTATCCATTTGGATTTGGTAGTGCTTCATTAAGGCAAATATCTCCAGAGCAAACCAAAGAGCGACTGGACGTGTGAGTGACCTTACTGCTTTGTTCAAGCGAGGCAATGCCGAGTGGTACTGAAGTAGAAATCACCATGAGGGCTGCGAGGCAGAGGGAGCGAAAGACGGCATTCATGGTATCACCAACATGCAATGGATTCGGTCTAAGGGCATATCACTTTCCCTATGCCATTCCGATGAAATGGTTTTGAGTCATCAAAGGAATCCCGCATTGTCAACGAGATTTTTGAACAGTAAATAGGTGATTGGCACTAAAATAACACCCATGGCGTGACTGCGTCGAATTCCAAGTCGAGGGGGGAGAAGTCCAAGCATTGTTCCGACAATCATAACAGCCAGACCAATAAAACCGGTACTCACAAAGACCAATGATGCAACGAATACAATAACGCTCATAATCATCTGCTGGAGTGGTATGGCAGCGTGAAGTCGGAGCATTCCTTTACCCACATAACGCATAATCGGCATAGCCAGCAAACCTGCAGCAAGAGTAATTGCAAGCAGGCGGATGAAATCAGCAGTTGGCTCGAGAGTACTCCATGTGTCGACTGGATACATTGCCTTGAGTGCGAGTGTGGCACCTGAACGTGAGCGCCCAATAATGTAGAGGAATCCAAGGACACAGACAGTTACCGAGGTGTTAACTGCGGAGAGGATGGAGATGATTTCCAAGTCTTGCTTTGTTTGTGGCCCTTCAACTCCCTCGTCAGCCTCTGCTTTGGCGATTTCAAGCAATTCGTCGTCGGATAATTCAGTTAGGCGTCGAGTTTCCCAATCCATTCCAAAGCCCTGCTTGCCTTGCAATTTAGCAGCAACGTTTCGACCACCCATCACTAAGACAGTGGCTTGCGAAGCAGTCATCCCTGGAAGAACCCCCATAGATGCACCGGCAACCCCAGACCAAAAGCATGGAATTATGAGTGGTCGAGCAGGCGGTAAATCCCAATTTTCTTTTTGTGGCGGAAGATGAGATGTCGTAGCGTAAATGTCAAGCAGATTGGCAATTCCAAACAGGCCCGCTAAACTCGGTAGAAGGAGACTCGCTCCTGGCATATCGAGTGGTGAGCGGGCAGGTAAGGAATGGGGTCCAATAATGGTCCATCCAAATAAGCCTGTCAAGAGGAAAAAGGCGGTTGCGGAGAAAAATCCAGCCAATCGAGAATCTGTTCCAAAAAGACCTCCTGACGCATTTTGTAACCACATTGGCCAGTCGAGTCGAGTCGTTTCAGTCGCTAATAAGAGCAACGAAATCGTTAGTAAAATGAACGGAAGCATTGTCCGTAAATCTTCATACCATCCAAGTTCAGGTCCGAAAGCAATTCGTGCGACGATGATTAAAGGAAGGGACAAAAAGAGACCCAATTGAGATCCTCGAGCTGACCAAGCAACACCGCGTGCGGCGTTTCCTGAAAGCAGCATTCTGTGTCCGGGGAGTAATGACAGTGCTTGGTCGGCATCTGGAGCCCCCATCAACGCTGAAGGGATATAATTCAGGAAAGTATGCACAGTACTGGTAGAAACGATGATTCCAGCAACAGCTGAAAGTGGTATTCCTAAACTGAAGAGAGCCGGGGCTAATGCAAGTAAAATAAGTGCAACATTGTTGACGTGGAAACCGGGAATGATTCCGGTAAGTGTACCCATGCCTACACCGAAAAACAAGGCTGCAAACATCCAGCCCAGTTCGTACATGTAAGCATCAAACATCTGTTCACCTCAAGAATTTTCGTTATTCGGTCCCGTTCCGTTTTCCATTTCTTCTCGGTCGTCAATACCGTCTCCATCCGAATCTACGGTGTTGGAATTGAAACCTGTAGCGTCTTCGAAACTGTCTGCAAGGCGGTCTCCATCAGCATCCAATGCATCTGCCTCATCCAATGAGAAGACGAGGGATAAATCAGTTGGATGCTCGATTTGTCGGAGTCTTCCACTCCATGTGAGCGATTGGTTCTCATGCAGTGAGTCAGTACCGATGGCGTTCAGCCTCACATTGAGTTTGATGGATTGTTCAGAACCGGGGCGTTCAAGATACCATCCATCGTCATGCATTGCCGCTTTACCATCGATGAGAACAAATTTATTCTGGGCGTATCCCCATTGCGTGGCCCCAGCATCCCAGAGCAGTGATTCAGGTGCAGCCGGTTCTCCGACCAATTGGTAAGTATCGACCATAAGGCGCATCATCATTTTTTCATCGTCCCACGAAACAGTTACGTTTGCTACGATTCCTTGACCCGCTTCAATCCATTCGGTTCGTGTGGAAGGGAATGTCATTGCAACACGTGTTTGACCAAACGAGTATGTTTGGCTATCGACAAAGTAGCCTTCAGTATCAAGAGGTTCAAATGAATACTGCATGAAGGTACTGAGCGTGTAAATTTTATTTGGATCCATCAGCATTGAAGCAGGATTTGCAGAAAGCATTGCCTGCATTGACATAGCCGACATTGGGTCAATGAGATTTGTTCCATTTCCGTTATTCGCATCGATGCACCACATGCTTCGACCATCGTTCCACATCAACCGGCCGACTGCCTCGTAGGTGGAACCGTTGTATCCCTCGGTGATGGCATTGGAGGCATCCTCGTCAGTTGGAAGGATACAAATCTCATTGCCGTTTGGTCCCGAAAGTGTCCATTGTCCATTTGTAATCAGAACCTTTCCTGCCATAGACACTAAACTTCCAGACTCATAACTCCACGTCGATTCTCCAGCCCATTCAAGCATCTTGACTTGAGGTGAATGGCTTCTGTCGAGAAGAATTGTTGGTCCCTGAGTCATCAGTGCCCATCTCAAACTTGTTTCTTGGTAAGCAATCATGCCTGTTACTTCAATTTTTGAATCCGCTTCAATCCAAACTCCTGGAGATGATTGAATGAGAAGTTGCATTTGGTGGGCTTCGTCGCTAATGTATGCGCTTGTAAAGGTCGCATCTGGATTGACAGATTCGCTGATGAAACCGTTTACTGTTACAATTTCTCCAACATAATCTTGTGGAGCGACGGCGAGGTCCGTAATAGATACGCGCTGAAGCACTGGCAAATCTTCTGGTTCCCAATACAATGCCCCTGACCCCGTAGCTTGCATGTAAAAGCGGCCATTCCAATCAACAACATCACCCATGACGGTAACATTCGTTCCAATCGGTGGAATTTCCCCGGTTGAATACCATCGCACTTGAATGACACCAGTGTCGTCTTCGATGACCAAATCGACACGGTCTTCTCCGTTTCCGTAACGGTCTTCGATCCAGGAGATGACTTCTCCTTCAACCAACACGACTTCATTTTTGTACTGAATCAAATCTTCAACCTCAACAATCTGTGGCTCACGAACCATGGCATACCAGTTTAATGTGGCAACCAAGAATACCGAGAGAGCGAACATGACCCATAATTTCTGGCCCCGAGTCGCTGGATTGTCATCCGTTATTTTTAGCATAATGTCCTTGAGAGCATCCGCCATAGTTGCTTCACTTAACCCCCGTGCTTAGGCATTGCCATCCATCATT
>MDSV01062356.1_pt1 | contig 12036 bp, 15 predicted proteins | sample 810851 | NCBI WGS metagenome assembly MDSV01 (sample SAMN05326640, study PRJNA326480) | marine metagenome | isolation source: seawater | place: Atlantic Ocean: North East | collected 2012 | reverse complement strand
GGTAATTGGTTTGTTCCGATTATGATTGGTGCACCAGATATGGCTTTTCCAAGAATGAATAATATCTCATTTTGGTTATTGCCAACTTCGTTTATTTTATTGATTCTTTCAGTTTTTATGGATGGCCCACCAGGTCAACAAGGAGTAGGTGGTGGATGGACTATTTATCCGCCATTATCATCTAGCACAGGTCAACCTGGGCCTGCTATGGATTTTGCAATTTTAAGTTTACACTTAGCGGGAGCCTCTTCAATTTTAGGTGCGGTTAATTTTATAACAACAATTTTAAATATGAGAACACCTGGAATGACATTACACAAAATGCCTTTATTTGCATGGTCTATTTTGGTTACAGCATTTCTACTACTATTGTCATTACCAGTATTAGCGGGTGCAATTACAATGCTTTTGACTGATAGAAATTTTGGTACAGCATTTTTTGATGCGCAAACAGGAGGAGATCCAGTTTTATTTCAACATTTATTTTGGTTTTTTGGTCATCCAGAAGTTTATATTTTAATCTTACCTGGCTTTGGAATGATAAGTCATATCGTATCAACCTTTTCAAAAAAACCAGTTTTTGGATATTTGGGAATGGCTTATGCAATGGTTGCTATTGGTGTTGTTGGTTTTGTAGTCTGGGCACATCATATGTATACGGTTGGTTTAAGTACAGATACTAAAGCTTACTTTCTAGCTGCAACTATGATTATTGCAGTCCCAACAGGAATAAAAATATTTTCATGGATAGCAACTATGTGGGGTGGATCAATATCATTTAAAGTACCTATGGTATGGGCCTTAGGTTTTATTTTTTTATTTACAGTTGGTGGAGTAACTGGAGTTGTGCTTGCAAACGCTGGAGTTGATACAGCTATGCATGATACATACTATGTGGTTGCACATTTTCATTATGTTTTATCTTTAGGAGCAGTGTTTGCTATATTTGCTGGATTTTACTACTGGTTCAGTAAAATGTCAGGATATCAATATTCAGAGTGGATGGGACAATTACATTTTTGGTTAACTTTTATTGGAGTCAATCTTATTTTTTTCCCACAACATTTTTTAGGCTTAGCTGGAATGCCAAGAAGATATGCTGATTACCCAGATGCTTTTTCTGGTTGGAATTATATATCATCTATTGGATCTTATATAGCAGTCGCTGGGTTATTTGTATTTTTTGCTAATCTAATTTATTCTTTTTCAAGAAAAAAAACAGCATTACAAAATCCATGGGGTAATGGAGCAACAACCTTAGAATGGACAGTACCTTCTCCTCCAAACTTTCATACTTTTGATGAACTTCCGAAGTTTGATGATAATGAAGTTATTAAAAAAAATAATATTTAATAGATTTTAAAAATAGATACTTATGAAAAATTATGATTACACCAGATAAAAAAACTAAACAAAAAAATATATTTACAGCTTTAGCAATAGGGGCGTTTATGATATTTTTATTTTTTTTTACACTCTATAATGTTGGAGTTTTTGATAGACAATTATGATTAAAAATAGAACACTAACTCCAATAATTTTAGTAGGAATTTTTTTTATTATGTTGGGTCTTTCATTTGCTTCAGTACCTTTGTATGATTTATTTTGCAGAGTAACTGGGTTTAGTGGTACAACTCAAATATCAAGAGAAGCACCTGATATAATCTTAGATAAAACAATTAGTGTTAGATTTGATACCAATGTAAATAAACTTCCATGGAATTTTAAAGTAAAAAAAAAAGTTATTGATGTCCAAATAGGAAAAGTTAGTAGAGCTGAATTTGAAGTAGAAAATTTTAGTATGGATACTAATTATGGTGTTGCTAGTTTTAATGTGTCACCCTCTTCTTTTGGTAAATATTTTAATAAATTAGGTTGTTTTTGTTTCGAGAAACAAAAACTAGAACCTGGCGAAAAAGCTAAATATATAATGACTTTTTATCTAGATCCAGAAATGGAAAATGATTTAAATACGAAAAATATTGAAGATGTCACTTTGTCCTATACCTTTTTTTCTTCAGACTATTATCAAGCATCAAAAAATAATTAACCTTTATGTCGGCAGAAAAACTTAAACATGATTATCATTTAGTTGATCCAAGTCCTTGGCCAATTTATGTTTCTTTTTCATGTTTAATTTTAGCAATTGGAAGTATTTATTACATGCACGCAGATGTTTCGTGGGTTATGTACTTAGGTTTAGCTCTTTTAATTTATGGGGCTTATATGTGGTTTAGAGACGTAATAATAGAGTCGATCCATCAAAATCATCATACACCAGTAGTAAAACTTCATCATAGATATGGGATGACTCTTTTTATTGCATCTGAAGTAATGTTTTTTGTTGCATGGTTTTGGGCTTATTTTAATACAAGTTTATTCCCATCAGAAGCTATAGGAGGTGTTTGGCCACCTAAAGATATAAAAACTTTTGATCCCTGGGATATTCCACTTATCAATACGTTAATTTTATTACTATCAGGAACTACTGTAACATGGGCACATCATGCACTTGAAGAAGGCGACAGAAAAAGTTTTGTTCAAGGTTTAGCTCTTACAGTTATTCTAGGATTTTCTTTTTCTTTGCTTCAAGTTTATGAGTACCATCATGCAAAATTTGATTTTTCAGGAAATATATATGGAGCTGTATTTTATATGGCAACTGGTTTTCATGGATTTCATGTTATTATCGGGACTATTTTTTTAGCAGTGTGTTGGTGGAGAGGTAAGAATGGCCAATATAAAGAGGGTGAATTTTTTGGTTTTGAAGCAGCAGCATGGTACTGGCATTTTGTAGATGTTGTTTGGTTATTTTTATTTGCTACAATTTATGTTTGGGGAAGTTAATCGTTAACCTTGAAAAATAAACTTTTATTTTCAATCTTTGTATTTTTTTTTATATCTATATTTATAGCTTTAGGTAGTTGGCAATTAGTAAGATTAAATTGGAAACTTGAAATATTAAACAAAATTGATCTTTCGTTAAAGAAAGAACCTGTCGATTTAATTGGTAAGCGTCATGAAGATTATTTAAAGATTAAAACTTCAGGAGTTATAGACTTTGACAAACAAATTTATTTATATAGTTTAAATGAAAAAGGTGTGCCAGGATTCAATGTAATTAATCCAATCATAGTTAATAACGAAAACTTTTTATTAAATAGAGGCTGGATACCTTTTGATAAGAAAAACTCTCAAGAAATTAATATTTTTGATGACAAAATTATTTTAGGAACATTAAAAAAACAAACAAAGGCTAGTAAGTTTAAACCAGAAAATGATATTAAAAATAATTATTGGTTTAGTTTGGATAGGAATGATATTTTTAAATATACAAATAAAAATTTTTCACCATTTATAATATACCTAAATAATAATTTAGAGTTACCAAAGCCAAAAATTATCACTGTAAATATTCCAAATAGCCATAAAAAGTATGCTATTACTTGGTTTTCTTTAGCATTATCAATTTTTTTCTTTTATTTGTACGTTAGAAAAAATAAATTTTAATTTTTAAATTTATAGATAACCCTTAACTTTTTTAAAAATATTATCTGTGGTTTCATGATGACTGATCCGATCTATATATTTTCCCTTATTTAATAGAAGTATTGAGGAACTATGATTAATTAAATAAGTGCCATCTTCATTAAAAATTTTTTCGCTTAAGACAGCCCAAGATTTTGAAAGTAAAAATACTTTTTGAGGTTCTCCTGTTATTCCATAAATTTTATTATTAAATGAATCTAGATAATTTTTAATTATTTGAGGGGTATCTCGTTCAGGATCAATACTTACAAAATATACTTTAAAATTTTCTTTTTCAGCTGGATCTAATTTTTCAATAACTTTATCTAAATTATTCAATGTCATTGGACAAATATCAGGGCAATTTGTAAAACCAAAAAAAACTGCAGTTAATTTACCTTGAAAAGATTTTTCTGTTATAGGTTCATTATTTACATCTTTTAATAAAAATGATGAGCCAGTATATGATGCGACAATATTTTCTTTTTTTTCCTGAATAGATAATACGACTGGCAACATTATGAATATAAAAATTACCAAACAACCACCCAGAATAGTTATTGAAGTCTTTAATTTCATATTCTAATAATTATATATTATATATATTAATTATGTCTAAACTTATTAAAAATTTTTTGGGAGCACTTTCTGTTAAGCCCTGGGAAAAAGATCAGATGAAATCTGACAACTATCACATAGGTAAAACTTTTGATATCTCATTACAAACTTCAGCTGTTATAATTATTTTTGGAGTAAGCACTGTATTATTTAGTTTAATTGTCACAGGCTATCTTTATAGTATTCCTGCGGGACAAGATACTCAGTATTTGTTAAAGCCTAATCTATTATGGATTAATACTTTTATATTGTTACTAGTTACATATTTTTTTAATAGAGTTACAAAAGATTTAAAAAAAAATTTTTACAAAAGTTAAAAAAAATTTACTCAAAGTAGGTATTTTAAGTTATATTTTTTTATTTGGACAAATACTTTTTTGGTTTCAATTAATGGAAAATGGAAACTATGTTTCTACAAATAACTATTTTTCATCTTTTTATATATTTACAACACTTCATGGACTTCATCTATTAGGGGGATTATTTTTTTGGGGAAAAGTTTTTTCTAAAATTAGTAAACTTAAACAAGAAGAAATTATTACTGAAAAAAAAAGTATAGAGGCTCTATCTCTATATTGGATTTTTTTATTAATTGTTTGGTTTGTATTTTTTTTGATTATATATGTTTTTAATGACACAGTTATTGCGTGGTGTCGAACTTTACTCGGCTAGTTATTTCAAAGAAACATCATAAGAATAGCCCCTACAACAATTATAAGAATCAATAAAATATTAACCGACTTTAAATATTTTTTTATTTCAGGACTTTTTTTACCTTTTGAAAATAATCCTGCTCCTGATGAAATTACAATAAAAAACAAAAAGACCAAAAAAAGTATAACTGCAAAAATTCCAAATTTTCCTAGCATATTTGATTAATTATATAGTCTTATTTATCTGTATATTAAGACATTTTTATTCATACATTAAGACATTTTGTCCTAGATTATATAATCGTTTCTTTTATTATGATGCTCATTATATGCATGCAGGAATTATATTTTTAGCAGTAATTGTTGGATCAGTTCTGTTCCATATATTCACACCATGGTGGTGGACTGACATAGCTTCAAACTGGGGAGCTATGGATGACACAATTAATCTAACTTTTTGGATTGGTGGAGGTGTATTTGTTCTAGTTTGTCTTTTCATGGTTTATTGTGTTTTGAAGTTTTCTTACAAAGAGGGTCGAAAAGTTGAATACAAACCCGAAGATCATAAATTAGAAAAAATATTAACTATTGCTACTACAGTAGGAGTTATCGCTCTCTTAGCTCCAGGACTTATCGTTTATAATAATTATATCAACACCCCAAAGAATGCTTTACAAGTTGAAGTGAATGCTTGGCAATGGGGATGGCAATATAGATTACCTGGAGAAGATGGAATTTTAGGAACAGCTCAAGTTGCAAAAATTAGTGATGATAATCCTTTTGGTATAAATTTAGATGACCCAAATGGTCAAGATGATATTTTGATACAAAGCGATGTACTGCATTTAAAAACAGATAGACCAGTAAAAATTTTATTAAGATCACTCGATGTATTACATAATTTTTATGTTCCACAATTTAGGGCTAAAATGGATGCCATACCTGGAATAATTTCATATTATTGGTTTGAACCCAACAAAGTAGGTGAGTATGAAGTCTTATGTGCTGAATATTGTGGCGTAGGTCATTATGCTATGAGAGCAAAAGTTATAGTTCAAAATGAGGAAAACTATGAAAATTGGCTTAAAGAACAAGAAACCTTTTCAAATTTGATAGCTAAACAGAATAATAATAAAATAAAAACAACAATAATTGCAAAAAATAATAATTAAAATATTATAAGGAATAATATGTCTGACGAATTTAACCAACAAAATACTCCAATACAAGCACAGTCTTCAGAAACTATATCTGGCTCTTCTGGCTCATCATCTGATATAGATTACGTAAGACCAGCGGAACTCCCAGAACAAGATCTTTATCATGGTCACAGTTTTTTAACTAAGTGGGTTTTTTGTCAAGATGCAAAGGTTATAGGTGTACAGTATTTTTTAACTGCAGTATTCACAGGAATTGTAGGTTTAATACTTTCTTGGTTAATGCGTTTACAATTAGGTTTTCCGGAACTAGTTCCGTTTATTACAGCAGAACATTATTATCAGTTTGTAACAATGCATGGAATGATAATGGTAGTCTATTTTTTAACAGCATTATTTCTAGGAGGATTTGGAAATTATTTAATACCTTTAATGGTGGGTGCAAGAGATATGGTTTTTCCTTATGTAAATATGATCAGTTTTTGGATGTTCTTTATTGCAGTTGGTGTTCTTATGGCTAGTTTTTTTGTTCCAGGTGGACCAACAGGTGCAGGTTGGACTCTTTACCCTCCACAGGCAATTTTACCTGGAAGCCCAGGAGCAGGGATGGGAATTATTTTGATGCTTGTTTCTTTATCATTATTCGTAATTGGATTTACAATGGGTGGGCTAAACTATTTAATTACAATTTTACAGGCCCGTACTAGAGGTATGACATTAATGAGAATGCCATTAACTATATGGGGAATTTTTACAGCTACTGCTTTAGCAATGTTAGCTTTCCCTGCCTTATTAGTTAGTTGTATAATGATGACATTAGATAAAGTACTTGAAACTAGTTTTTTTATGCCAGCAATAATACAAGCAGGCGAAGTATTAGATTATAGCGGAGGAAGCCCAGTTCTTTTTCAACATTTATTTTGGTTTTTTGGTCATCCAGAAGTTTATATTGTTGCTCTACCAGCTTTTGGAATAGTTTCAGATCTAATATCAGTCCATGCCAGAAAAAATATTTTTGGATATCGAATGATGGTTTGGGCCATTGTTGGTATTGGAGCTTTAAGTTTTTTCGTCTGGGCGCATCATATGTATGTTAGTGGAATGAATCCATGGTTTGGATTTTTCTTTGCTACAACCACTCTCATTATTGCAGTTCCAACAGCATTAAAGGTTTATAACTGGATAGTAACATTATTTAGAGCAAATATAAGAATGAATACAATTATGCTTTTTTGTTTAGGCTTTATAGTAACTTTTGTTAATGGAGGGATTACAGGAATTTTTTTAGGAAACGTAGCAGTAGATATACCATTATCTGATACTTATTTTGTAATAGCTCACTTTCATATGGTTATGGGAATTGCTCCACTTATGGTAATTATGGGAGCTGTTTATCACTGGTTCCCTTTAGTTACTGGACGAATGTTAAGTGAAAAATTAGGAAAGTGGCATTTTTGGTTTACTTTTTTAGGAGCTTACTCGATTTATTTTCCAATGCACTATCTCGGATTCATTGGAGTACCAAGAAGATATTATGAAATGTATGATAGTCCTTATATAACTTCTGCAGTTGGAATGAATGAATTTATAACTATAGCAGCTTTAATTGTTGGATCAGCACAATTTATTTTTATTTACAACATAGTAGTAAGTTTAAGAATAGGAAAACCAGCAGGTAAAAATCCTTGGAAAGCAAACTCTTTAGAGTGGTTAACTCCCGAAGTTCCACCAGCTCATGGAAACTTTGGAGATAAACTGCCTGTTATCCATAGATGGCCCTATGATTTTAATGTTCCAGGTGCGCAAGACGATCATATTACGCAAACAACTCCGCCAAGTGAAGTTATAAATGCAGAGGTAGAAAAAACATAATTTATTTATATGGCATCAGATCTAAAAATAGAAGGTCTACAACTTAAACCAGGCTTCAAAGGAATGGCCGAAGATACTGGCTCAGATCAAACAATGTTCAAAGGTGTCCAGTGGGGCAAAGTGATGATGTGGATTTTTTTACTTAGTGACACTTTTGTATTTAGCTGTTTTTTGATTTCATACATGAAAGGTAGAGCTTCAACAGTTGTAGATTGGCCTAATACAAGTGAAGTTTTCTCTTTGCATGTTGGTAGTGTACCTGTTCCTCTTTTACTAATAGCAATAATGACTTTTGTTCTGATAACAAGCAGTGGAACCATGGCTCTTGCTGTGAAATATGGGTATGAAAAGAATAGAAAGATGTGTGCCTGGCTGATATTAGCTACAGCAGTAGGTGGACTTCTTTTTGTAGGAATGCAAGTATTTGAATGGTCGAAATTAATACATGAAGGAGTAAGACCTTGGGAAAATCCATTTGGAGCAAAACAGTTTGGCTCTTATTTTTTTATGATCACAGGTTTCCACGGTTTTCATGTTTCAATAGGGGTACTTTTTCTATTTATTTATGCATATAAAACTTTTGCAGGTCATTTTGATGAAGGAAAAAGAGGTTGGTTTACTACAATGAAAGGTGGCTATGTAGAGATTGAAATCCTTGGATTATATTGGCACTTTGTAGACTTGGTATGGGTATTTATATTCGCATTTTTTTATTTATGGTAATCTAGTATATGGAAGAAACACAAAAAAAAGAACAAGAAGGAAGCACACAAAAGATTGGAATATATCTATGGATTTGGGGCTTACTATTTGTTCTAAGTTTTTTTTCTTATATGGTTGATTGGTATCAATTTCAGGGCCTGCTAAGATGGTCTCTAATTTTATTTTTTATGTTTTTGAAAGCTGGGTTAATAATGGCTTTTTTCATGCATTTATTTTGGGAGCGATACGCACTCGTTAATGTATTGCTTTGGCCGATGACTGCAATAGCGTGCTTTATAGCTCTTATGGCTGCTGAAGGAAAATATACTGTTTTTTCACGATTGCTCTATTTTTTTACAGGAGGTTCAATTTAATGACTGGCTTTACTGTTCTTTATATAGCTTTAGCATTTTTTGCGTTTTTTATTTACGTAACTTGGTTTGGTACTTCAATTAAAATTGAAAGTGATAAAAATCGTGAGCCTAAGATTAAAATTAATCCATATGATAATTTATCTTTTAGTAGAAAATTTATTGATAAAAAAAATAAACATTTGGGAATGTTTGATCTAGGTAATCATATTCTTATTATTGGAATGATAGTGTCGGTGATATTCGTTTTAATTAATGCAGATTAATCTTGTCAAATACAATTAATAAAAGAACTGTTTCTATAAATTTAAGCACTTATATTAAATCTTTATATTTGCTGATGAAACCAAGAGTAATGTCACTAGTAATATTTACTTGTGCAGTTGGCTTTTTGACCTCTAATTCAAATACAAATATTTTAGATGCTATGATAGGCATTACGCTGGTTGCTTTAGGTGCTGGGGCAGCAGGTTGTCTGAATATGTGGTATGAGTCAGATTTAGATGCTTTGATGACAAGAACATGTTTGAGACCAATACCAACAGGGAAGATTAACAGAAAACAAGCGCTTATTTTTGGTTTATTTTTATCGGTTATTTCAGTTGGAGCCTTGCATTATTTTTCAAACTTTTTATCAGCATCTTTATTACTGTTTACAATATTTTTTTATCTTTTTGTTTATACAATATGGTTAAAAAGAAAAACGCCACAGAATATAGTTATTGGTGGAGCTGCTGGTGCATTACCGCCAGTGATAGGATGGACTATTGCAACTAATTCTATTAGCTTAGAACCATTAGCATTCTTCCTTATAATTTTTTTTTGGACACCCTCTCATTTTTGGGCACTAAGCTTATATAAAGCCGATGATTACAAAAAAGCTAAAATACCAATGTTGCCTTTAACAGATGGAATTGAAAAAACAAAAGCATATATTTTTGTTTATTCTTTATTGATGTTGCCAGTAATTATTTTTCCTTATGCAATTAACTTTTCAAGTTTGGTCTACTTAATTCCAGCACTAATTCTTACTCTTTATTATAATGTTATTTGTTATGAATTATATAAGTTTAAAAAAAACAAATTTAATTTAAAAAAAGCAAAAAAAGTCTTTGCATACTCTATTTTATATTTATTTCTAATCTTTTTATTATTTTTATTGGATAATTTAATTTAAATATTGCGACTAAAAAAAATTGCGTTAGAGTATTTTTAAATCGTATATGAAATATATAAGTACAAGAAATAACTCAAAAGAGCATAGTTTTGAAGAGGTCTTCATTAAAGGCCTGGCCGATGACGGCGGATTATTTGTGCCAAAATCTCTTAAAAAATTTTCTAATCAACAATTGAATTCAATGAGTAAACTAAGTTATCAAGATCTTGCAACTAAAATTATTTTTCCTTTTATTGGAGATTTTATGTCAGAGGAGGAATTATCAGAAATAATTCAAAAATCATACTCAGGTTTTAGAAAAGAACAGGTTGTAAATCTTGTGCAAGTTAGAGATATCAACATTTTAGAGTTATTTCATGGACCTACATTGGCATTTAAAGATATAGCAATGCAATTATTAGGTAATTTTTATGAATATTATCTTAAAAAAAACAACAAAAATATAAATGTTATCGTTGCAACATCAGGAGATACCGGGGCAGCAGCGATAGACGCAATAAAGGGTAAAAAAAATATTAATATATTTGTCTTACACCCTAATAATAAAATTTCTACTGTACAAAGAAAATTAATGTCAACTGTTAAAAATCGTAATGTCTTTAATATTGCAGTAGAAGGAAATTTTGATGATTGTCAAAACCTAGTGAAATCTATGTTTTCAGAAAAAGAATTTTCTTCATCAATTAATATGTCTGGGGTTAACTCAATAAATTGGGCAAGAATTATCGCCCAAGCAGTTTATTATTTTTATACTTACTTTTTGTTAAAAACTGACAGATCAATTAATTTTTCTGTGCCAACTGGAAATTTTGGTGATGTTTATGCTGGATACTTGTCAAAAAAAATGGGTTTACCAATAGATAAGCTTGTTGTCGCGACAAATCAAAATGATATTTTACATAGAGCAATTACAAAAGGTCAATATGAGACAAAGACTGTAATTGAAACAATTTCACCTAGCATGGATATTCAAATTGCAAGTAACTTTGAAAGACTGATTTATGATTTGAGTAATGGAAATGACAAAGAAACTAATAATATCATGACAGGAATTAAAAAAGATGGAAAATTTATTATTTCTAGGGAAAAATTTTCAAAAATAAAAAAAAATTTTTTATCAGCCAGTCTAAGTGAAGATGAAGTGCTAAATATTATTAAAGAGGTTTATGAAAAAGATATGATTATACTCGATCCTCATAGTGCGATTGGATTTGGTGCATTAAAAAAAATAAGCTTAGAAGGGCAAAATATAGTATTAGCAACTGCACATCCTTGTAAATTTCCAGAAGCAACTGATAAGTCAATCAATCTTAAATCAAGTCTTCCTGATGAACTAAAGTATATTCTTAATGAAAAAGAAAATTATGATATAATTTCTAACGATTTAAATAAAATTAAGCAATATATAAAAAGCAAAATAAAATGAGACTTAAAGAAACTGATATAATTCAAAGTGCTGAAGTATTCATATTAGAGGATGGTGAACCAATTAAAAAAGATATTAAAAAATTATTAGAAGATAAAAAAGTTGTTTTGTTTGGTCTTCCTGGAGCGTATACTTCAGTTTGTTCTGCTAAACATTTACCAAGTTATGTGAATGCCTATGACAAATATAAATCTAAAGGAATTGATCATATTATTTGTATTTCTGCAAACGATCCTTTTGTTATGGATGCTTGGGGAAAAAGTCAAAAAGTAGAAGATAAAATTTTAATGATAGGAGATCCTTTTTTAAATTTTACTAAATCTATTGGTGCTGAAGTCGATAAAAGTGGAAGAGGGCTAGGAATTAGATCCAATAGATATACAATGCTAATAGACAATTTAAAAGTTGTAAAATTACAAGAAGAAAAAGAGACAGGTTCGTGCAATATCACAGCTGCGGAAAATTTTTTAAATTTATTTTGATTTAGCCGCTTGTTTAGCAAGCGAATCAACTTCTTCATTAAGTAAAATTC
>MDSV01142097.1_pt1 | contig 12037 bp, 9 predicted proteins | sample 810851 | NCBI WGS metagenome assembly MDSV01 (sample SAMN05326640, study PRJNA326480) | marine metagenome | isolation source: seawater | place: Atlantic Ocean: North East | collected 2012 | reverse complement strand
GAAATTGTAGAATGTGTTTAGTTGAATTAGAAAAATCTCCAAAGCCGATAGCTTCATGCGCAATGCCAGCTTCTGATGGAATGGAAATTAAAACAAATACCGCATTAGTTGAAAAAGCTAGGAAGGGTGTTATGGAATTCTTACTTGCAAATCATCCCTTAGATTGTCCAGTTTGTGATCAAGGCGGCGAATGCGATCTACAAGATCAGTCGATGTTTTATGGAATTGATAAGTCGAGATTTAAAGAAAACAAAAGATATGTTCCTGAAAAATACATGGGACCTTTAATAAAGACTCAAATGACTAGATGTATACATTGTACTAGATGTGTCAGATTTGCCACAGAAGTAGCTGGAGTAACTGAGTTAGGAGCCATTGGAAGAGGTGAAGATATGCAAATAACAACTTATTTAGAAAAGGCAATGGAATCTGAATTATCGGCTAATGTTATAGATTTGTGTCCAGTGGGAGCCTTAACTTCTAAACCATATGTGTTTGAAGCAAGACCTTGGGAATTAAAAAAAACAGAAACAATTGATGTTATGGACGCTATAGGATCAAATATAAGAGTTGATACTATTGGATGGGAAGTTAAAAGAGTTTTACCTAGAATAAACGAGGACATTAATGAGGAATGGATATCTGATAAAACTAGATATGCATGCGATGGTCTTAAAAATCAAAGAATAGATACGCCTTATATTAAAAATGATGGAATATTTAAAAAAGCAAATTGGGATCAAGTTTTTAATTTAATTAAAAACAAAGTTAACATCGCAAAAAAGGAAAAAATAATCGGCTTTACAGGCGATTTAACAAATATGGAGACTTTATTTTCAGTAAAAGAATTTTTTGAAAAAAAAATAAAATCAGAATTTTTAGAGTCAAGGGTAAATAACACTTATATAAATTTAGAAAGTAGGAATAACTATATATTTAATTCTTCAATAAATGGAATAGAAAATAGCGATCTTATAATATTAATTGGAACTAATCCAAGATTTGAAGCTACAATTTTAAATGCCAGAATAAGAAAAAACTATCTCAATAAAAAAACTGAAATATATTCTTTTAATGATATTGGAGATGTAACATACCCATATACAATTTTAAACAACTCTACTAGCACAATTAAAGAAATATTTGATAACAAACATGAATTGTCAAATAAAATTAATCTTTCTAAAAAACCATTAATTATAATTGGTGAATCAGTTTTAAATATGGAATCTGGAGAGTATGTTTTTGAGGGTTTTAAAAATTATCTTAAGAAAACAAATAAAATTAATGAAGATTGGAATCCATTAAATGTCCTTTCGCTTAATGCTTCAACGGTTGGGTCATTTGATTTAAAAATAATAAATAATAAAGATGGAAAAAATACAACTTTAGAAAAACTTAAGAAAAAAGATTACGAAATTTTATTTTTATTTGGTCAAGACAATCTTCAAATTGAAAAAAATAATCAATTTGTCATTTATATAGGATCTCATGGTGATTTAGGAGCAGAGAATGCTGATGTAATTTTACCAGGGTCAGCTTATACTGAGCAAGATGGTTATTATACTAATTTAGAAGGGAAAATTCAAAGGTCTTACAAAGCTTCATATCCACCGGGTGAAGCAAAAGAAGATTGGGAGATAATTAATAGTTTATCGGAAATTTTAAGTGGAAAAAAACTTTTTAATAATAAGGAAGAATTACTGAAAAAAATGAAAAACTATTTAGAAAATACTCGCTCTAAATCTATAGACAAAGTTAAAGATTTAAATTTTATAAATGAGAATATTAAAGTTGAAAATATCGATTATTATTTTTCAAATGTTATTGCAAGATCTTCTAAAACAATGTCTGAGTGTAGAAATTTAAAATTAAAAATATCAAAAACAGGAACTGATGGTTAATATGGAATATTTAAGTTTATTTATAAACGAAACATATAAAATCTTTTTATTGTTAATTCCTGTTTTAGTTTCAGTAGCGATGGTTGTATGGTTAGATAGAAGAGTTTGGGCGTTCGTTCAAAAAAGAAGAGGTCCTAATGTTGTTGGTCCTTTTGGATTGTTTCAATCACTTGCTGATGCATTAAAATATATATTTAAAGAAATTATTATTCCATCAAGTTCAAATAAAATAATTTTTATATTAGCCCCCATTGTAACTATGACATTAGCTTTAATATCTTGGGCAGTTATACCATTTAGTAACGAGTTTGTGTTGGCTGATATAAATGTAGGCATCTTATATTTGTTTGCGGTCTCTTCATTAGGTGTTTATGGAATTATAATGGGTGGCTGGGCTTCAAATTCAAAATATCCTTTTTTGGGCGCGATTAGATCAGCAGCTCAAATGGTTTCATATGAAGTATCTATAGGAGTGATTATAATTAATGTTCTTTTATGTGTGGGCTCATTAAATCTTTCCGATATTGTTTTGGCCCAACAAAACATGTGGTTTATTATACCATTGTTTCCAATGTTTGTGATTTTTTTTATTTCAGCATTAGCAGAAACAAACAGACCTCCTTTTGATTTACCCGAAGCAGAAGCTGAATTAGTTGCTGGTTATCAAACTGAGTATTCCGGAATGATGTACGCAATGTTTTGGTTAGGAGAATATGCGAACATATTACTAATGTGTGCAATGGGATCGATATTATTTTTAGGCGGGTGGCTATCACCGTTAGATTTTTATCCATTTAATTTAATACCAGGAGCAATATGGATGGCATTCAAAATACTATTACTATTCATACTTTTTTCTTTGGTGAAAGCCATTGTACCCAGATATAGATACGACCAATTAATGAAATTAGGCTGGAAAATATTTTTACCGTTATCACTTATTTATGTTGTTCTTACTGCAAGTTTTTTAATTTATTTCGATAAACTACCTGTGAATTAATATGAAAATATCAAGATTTTTAAAAACTATATTCATGATAGATTTTATCACAGGCTTAACCATTGCTGTGAAAGAAATTTTTAAAAAAAAAAAGACTATTAATTATCCATTTGAAAAAGGGGCAATTTCACCTAGAGCAAGGGGAGAACATGCATTAAGAAGATACCCAAACGGCGAGGAGAGATGTATCGCATGTAAATTATGTGAAGCAGTGTGTCCAGCTCAAGCAATTACTATTGAATCAGAAGAAAGAAATGACGGCAGCAGAAAAACTACCAGATATGATATAGATATGCTTAAATGCATATATTGTGGACTTTGTGAAGAATCATGTCCTGTAGATGCAATTGTGCAAGGTCCAAATTTCGAATTTGCTACCGAAACTAGAGAAGAGCTTTATTACAACAAAGAGAAACTTTTAGAAAATGGAGATAGATGGGAAAATATTTTATCTTCAAATATTAAAGCAGATAAACCATATAGATAAAAATGATTGCACATTCGATTTTTTTTTATTTTTTTTCATTAATCGCGATAATTTCTGCTTTTATGGTTACAGTTTCAAAAAACACTGTCCATTCAGTTTTTTTTCTAATTTTGGATTTTATTAGCATATCTTGCCTTTTTATAATGATAGGAGCAGAGTTTTTAGGAATGATTATGTTAATTGTTTATGTAGGAGCTGTTGCTGTTTTATTTTTATTTGTAGTGATGATGTTAAATGTTTCACTTCAAAAAAATCAGTGGTTTAAAGCATCTGGAAGTAGTACGCATATACCAATAGGCTTATTAGTCAGCTTAATAATTTTTTTTGAATTAATAGTGGTTGTTGGTGGTTGGAAGTACAAGCCTGATATATTTAGTGAAAAAAGTGCATCTACAATCAGTGGCAGTTCAAATACTCATTCTTTAGGCAATGTTATTTACACTGACTACATTCATTTATTCCAACTATCGGGAATGGTTCTATTAGTAGCCATGATTGGTGCAATAGTATTAACATTTAGAAAAAGAGAAGGTCTTAAAAGACAAAGCTATATTAAACAAATAAGCAGGGAAAAATCTGATGGTGTTGAGACTTTAGATATTGAAAAAGGAAAAGGAGTTAAAATAGATGTTTGAAATCGGAATCAGTCATTATTTAACTTTAGGTGCAATAATTTTCACAATCGGTGTTGTGGGTATTTTTCTAAATAGAAAAAATATAATAGTAATACTTATGAGCATAGAGTTAATTTTACTAGCTGTTAATATAAACTTAGTATCTTTCTCAATATTTTTAGATGACATATCTGGCCAAATATTTACATTATTTATTCTTACTGTTGCTGCCGCAGAGGCTGCTATTGGTTTAGCAATTATTGTTACGTATTTTAGAATATCAGGATCAATTCATGTTGAAGAGATAGATAACTTAAAAGGCTAATATGGAATACTTAGTTATTTTTTTACCATTAGTTGCTGCATTAATTTCTGGTTTTTTTGGAAGAATTATTGGTGAAAAAAACTCAACGTATATTAATAGTATATTGGTTAGTATATCAGCTTTTCTTTCGGTAATTATATTTTACAAAGTAATAAGTTATAACTATGAAAGTAATCTTCTAATAGCAAAATGGATTTCATCAGGGACGCTTAATGTTAATTGGTCTATTAAAGTAGACACATTGTCATCAGTAATGTTGGTAGTGGTAACATTTGTTTCCTCACTAGTTCACATATATTCAATTGGTTACATGTCTCATGACCCACATAAGTCAAGATTTATGTGTTATCTATCATTATTCACTTTTGCAATGTTAATACTTGTAACGGCAGATAATTTTTTGCAATTGTTTTTTGGATGGGAAGGTGTGGGTCTTTGCTCTTATCTTTTGATTGGATTTTGGTATAAAAAAGAAAGCGCTAATGCAGCTGCTATAAAAGCTTTTGTTGTAAATAGAGTTGGTGATTTTGGTTTTGCCTTAGGTATATTTTTAGTTTTTTATTTTTTTGGGACAGTTAACTATGATGAAGTGTTTAGACTTATTCCTAGCATAACCGATAAAAGTTTACTTATTTTAGGAATCTCAATTAACGCTATAGACCTTATTTGTTTTTTATTGTTTATTGGTGCAATGGGTAAATCTGCCCAAATCTTTTTGCATACTTGGTTACCAGATGCAATGGAAGGCCCAACTCCTGTGTCTGCATTAATACATGCAGCCACTATGGTCACGGCTGGTGTTTTCTTAGTTGTAAGATGTTCACCAATATTTGAATATTCTCCAATAATTTTAAGTTTTATTACAGTAATTGGAATGATTACATCTATTTTTGCAGCATCAATAGCATTAACACAAAATGATATAAAAAAAATAATTGCATACTCAACTTGTAGCCAGCTTGGCTATATGTTCTTTGCTGCAGGAGTTGGAGCTTATAACGCTGCAATGTTTCATTTATTTACGCATGCTTTTTTTAAAGCACTATTATTTTTAGGATCTGGTTCGGTAATTCACTCTTTTCAAAATGAACAAGATATAAATAAAATGGGAGGTGTTTGGAAAAAACTTCCTTATACATACTGTTTTATGATCATAGGAACTTTAGCATTAACTGGATTTCCTTTACTTTCAGGATTTTACTCAAAAGACGCGATTATTGAATTTGCATACCTTAAGGGTAGCCACACTGGCAGTTTAGCAGCATTTATTGGAGTATTTACAGCATTTTTAACTTCAATTTACTCCTGGAGATTAATTATAAAAACCTTTCATGGCTCTTATAACAATAAAGATTTAGAAATTAATAAAGTTCACGATTCACCTCCAATAATGCTCTTACCTTTATTTATTTTAGCTTTGGGTGCTCTATCAGCAGGTTTTGTATTTAAAGAACTTTTTATTGGACCCAATAGTTCAATTGAGTTTTGGGGATCGTCAGTAAAATTTTTAGAACCACTTAGCTCATCACACCCACCATCTTGGTTTATATTTACAACTCCAATTTTAGTTGTTTTATCAATACCAATTTCTATATATTTATTTATAATAAATAAAAAATTAACCCATAGTTTTGTTGAAGGAAACAAACCTATCTATAATTTTTTGAAAAATAAATGGTACTTCGATGAAATGTACGATTTGTTGTTTATAAAACCTTGTAAAAAAATTGGACTTTATTTTTGGAAAAGTATTGATGCAGGTATAATTGATAAATTTGGTCCTGATGGAATTTCATTAGTTATAAAAAAACTTTCTTTAAAAGCTGTTAAATTCCAAAGTGGCTATATATATCAATATGCATTTATAATGCTTCTTGGATTTTCAGCTCTATTAACGGTGTTGATTATAAATTAATGAATTTTCCTATACTTTCAGCTTTGATTTTTTTACCCCTTGTTGGTGTTATATTTATTTTCTTTACTAAAACTGATTTAAAAAACAACCAAAATAGCAAGTACATTGCAATATTTATTTCACTTTTTAATTTTATTTTGTCTATTTATCTTTGGATTATATTCGATAAAAATACATCCAGTTTTCAATTTATAGAAAATAGAGAATGGATTTCAGGATTTATCAATTACAAAGTTGGAATAGATGGTATTTCAATTTTATTTATTTTACTTACTACCTTTATTACACCGTTATGCATTTTGTCTGTTTGTTCTACAATAACTTATCGAGTTAAAGACTATCTTATTGCTATTCTTTTTTTAGAAACTTTAATGATTGGAGTTTTTTGTTCATTAGATTTAGTAGTTTTTTATCTTTTTTTTGAAGCAGGATTGATCCCAATGTTTATTATTATAGGCGTGTGGGGAGGTGAGCGTAGAGTTTACTCTGCATTTAAATTTTTCCTTTACACTCTATTAGGATCTGTTCTTATGTTGGTAGCTATAATTTCAATTTATTTTATAAGCGGTACAACTGATATAATTAAATTATTTGAAATAGGTATAGAACCAAAATATCAAAATTTACTGTGGTTAGCATTTTTCAGTTCCTTTGCTGTCAAAACTCCAATGTGGCCAGTTCATACTTGGCTTCCAGATGCTCATGTAGAAGCACCAACAGCAGGTTCTGTTTTATTAGCGGCGATATTATTAAAAATGGCTGGATACGGATTTATAAGATTTTCAATTGGATTATTTCCACATGCATCGGAATTTTTTGTGCCTTTTATTTATGCATTAAGTTTAATAGCAATCATATACACATCAATGATAGCTTTAATGCAAAATGATATGAAAAAACTTATAGCATACTCATCAGTTGCTCATATGGGTTTTGTCACACTTGGAATTTTTACTTTTACCCAACAAGGAATAGAAGGCAGTATTTTTCAAATGATAAGTCATGGCCTAGTATCTGCTGCATTATTTTTTTCAGTAGGTGTTTTATATGAAAGAACTCACTCAAGATTGATAGCTAATTACGGTGGGATAGTATCTATAGTACCAAAATATGCTGTTGTTTTAATGATATTTACACTTGGTGGAGTAGGAATTCCTGGCACAAGTGGTTTCATCGGAGAATTTCTAATTTTAATGGGAGCTTTTAAAAAAAATATTTTAGTAGCAACAATTGCTAGCCTAGGTGTTATTTTAGCTGCTGCATATATGTTATGGATGTATAAAAGAGTAGTATTCGGTAAGATAATAAATAAAAATTTACTTAGTTTAAAAGATTTAAATAAAACAGAGTTATTAATACTATGTTCATTATCAATTCTAATTATTTTTTTTGGTTTTTTTCCAGATCCAATTATTAAAACCTATCAGATCTCAGTCGAAAATCTGATAAATGTACACGATCTTAATACTATTGCTATGAATGGACTAAAGTGATGGACAATTTAAATTTAATAATACCTGAAATATTTATATCAATATCCTTAATGATGTTATTGATGCTTGGTGTTTTTAAAAAACGAAGTCAAAAAATAGTTTATAATTTATCTATAATTATACTTATTATTTTATTAGCTCTAATTTTAAATCTCTTTTATGTAAATCAAACTTCAATTTTTAACGATAGTTATATAATTGATAATTTGTCAATTTTTATGAAATCACTAACAATCATTGCTGGTATATTTGTGCTTTTAACTTCAACTCAATATTTAAACTCTATGAAAATATTTAAAATTGAGTATCCAATTTTGATATTGAGTTCTATTCTTGGAATGATGGTAATGATTAGTTCAAACGATTTAATCGTTTTTTATATTGGTTTAGAACTTCAATCATTATCGCTATATGTGCTTGCATCATTTAATAGAAATAATTTATTGTCAGCTGAATCGGGTCTTAAGTATTTCATTTTAAGCGCCTTATCATCTGGACTTCTTCTGTATGGATGCTCTTTAATATATGGATTTAGTGCTAGTACTAATTTTAATTTAATTAACAATTATTCAAATTCTTCAACATATGGCCTTACATTTGGCATAGTATTTATTTTAGTTGGTTTATCCTTTAAGATTAGCGTTGTACCATTCCATATGTGGGCTCCAGATGTATATCAGGGCGCCCCAACATCTGTAACAACTTTTTTTTCAACACTACCAAAAATTGCTGCATTAACAATATTTATTAGATTCTTATATGTTCCATTTTATAATTTAATTGATCAATGGCAAAATATAATTATTTTTTTATCGCTTGCTTCGATGATATTTGGTTCTATTGCTGCAATCGGTCAATCTAGCTTGAAAAGACTTATAGCATATAGTTCAATTGGTCATATGGGTTACGCATTAGCTGGATTATCAACAGGTACAAATGCAGGAATTCAGAGTTCACTAATTTATATGTCGATTTATTTAATAATGAACTTAGGTTTTTTTAGCTGTTTATTGATGATTAGAAAAAACGACAAATATTATGAAAATATAGATGATCTATCAGGACTTTCAAAAAATCATCCTATTTTATCTTTTTGTTTTTTAATTACATTATTTTCACTAGCAGGAATACCTCCATTAGCTGGCTTTTTTGGTAAATTTTACGTATTTATGGCTGTGATTGAACAATCTTTGTATTTACTTGCAATAGTTGGATTATTGGCAACTGTAATATCAGCATTTTATTATTTAAAAATAATTAAAATTATTTATTTTGATGATCCAAATAAAGATTATGACAAACATCACTCTATAGGTTTAAAAATTACTCTATTTTTGTCTACTGTTATTATGATATTGTTTTTTGTTTACCCAAGTTTAATTACAAACGTTATTCAATCTATTTATCTAATTTAATGAAATTAAAAACATTTAATTTAAAAACAACGCAGAGCACAAATGACGTTGCAATTAAAAAAATTAAATCTGGTTTTAAAGCAGGTATAGTTATTTCAGAAAATCAAACCAATGGTAGAGGACAATACGGCCGCAAATGGAAATCTTTTAAAGGAAATGTCTTTATTTCGATTTTTTTTAAAATTAACAAAAATGCTTCTTTAAAAAAATTGACGATTAATAATTGTAATTTAATAAAAAATTCAATTAAAAAGTTTTTACCTATGCAAATTTCGACTAAGTTACCAAATGATTTGTTAGTTAACAGAGAGAAGATATGTGGTATTCTTCAAGAAACTATTAATTTTGATGAAAAAAAGTATGTTATTGTCGGTGTTGGTTTAAATGTTGTAAAAAGTCCTTATATTAAGGCTTATCCAACAGGTTTTATAAATAAATATTTAAAAAAAAACGTTTCTAGTAAAAACGTTATAAGAGTCATAAAACAAACGTTTGAAAAAAAAATAAATTAAAAAATATGTTTATTCTAGGAGATATTGGTAATACCGAAACTAAAATTTGTATATTTAATAAAAAATTTAAATTAATTAAAAAAAAAATACTTAAAACTAATTATTTAACAAAATTATACTTATCAAAAAAACTAAAATTCATAAAAAAATACAACAATCAAGAAACAAAAATCATTTTTAGTAGTGTTGTACCGAATTGCTTCAAAGAAGTTAAATCATTTTTTAAATCTAATCTTAATATCAAGCCATTAGAAATTAAAGAAATTAACATAAATAAATTTATCAAAGTCATGGTAAACAAAAAACAAGTTGGATCAGACCGTTTAGCAAATGCAATAAGCGTGATTGATAAAAAACATAATTATATAGTTTTAGATTTTGGAACGGCAACAACATTTGATGTAATCATAAGAGAGAAGTATCTTGGGGGTATTATTGCACCAGGAGTAAATTTATCTTTGGAAACACTCTCAAATAAAGCTTCTTTAATACCAAAAATTTCTATTTCTAAAACTTCTAATGTAATTGGAAAAAATACGAATTCCGCTGTTAAATCAGGTTTTTATTGGGGATATACTGGTCTAATTGACAATATAATTAAATTAATTATTAAACAAACGCGTAAATCATTTAAAGTAGTTATAACAGGTGGTTTAGCACATCTTTTCAAAAATAAAATTAAAAAGAAAAGTATAATTGATAAAGATTTAACAATTAAAGGACTATTAAAATTAGCTAAAAATTTAAATTAATATGAAAGAAGAATTATTATTTTGTCCACTAGGTGGATCTGGTGAAATAGGAATGAATATGAATCTTTTTGCTTATGGTAAACCTAATAATCAAAAATGGATAATCGTAGATATAGGTGTTACTTTTGCAGATGATAGTCTTCCAGGCATAGATTTAATATACCCTGATCCAGGTTTTATTATTGATAAAAAGGATAGTTTAGTTGGTATTGTTCTAACTCACGCACATGAGGACCACATAGGAGCGATAGCACATATTTGGCCTAAGCTTAAATGCAAAGTATATGCCACTCCTTTTACAAGTTTATTAATAGCAGAAAAATTTAGAGAGAAAAAAATAGATATAACACCTTACTTAACGGTAGTTAAATTGAATAGTACAATTGACCTGAAACCTTTTAAAATTGAGTTTATAACTTTAACACATTCTATTTTAGAACCTAATGGCTTAAAAATTGAAACACCAGTAGGAAGCATACTTCACACTGGAGACTGGAAAATTGACCCAGACCCATTAATTGGAGAAAACATAAATTCAAAGAGATTGAAAGAAATAGGATCCTCAGGAGTTTTAGCAATGATATGTGATTCAACAAATGTGTTTAGCGTAGGAAAATCAGGTTCTGAAAATGATGTAAGAAAAAGTTTACTTAAAATAATGAGTCGTCTCAAAAAAAAAATAATTGTAACATCATTTGCCTCAAATGTTGCTAGAATGGAGTCTGTATTTTATTGTGCTGAGAAAACTGGAAGACAAATATCTTTAGTAGGTCGATCAATGCATAGAATTTATAAAGCTGCAAAAAATTGTGGTTATTTGAAAAACGTTATTGAACCAATAGACTCTAGAGATACAAAAGATATTTCCAGAGAAAAAATCGTTTTCTTATGCACAGGTAGTCAAGGTGAACCAATGGGAGCTATGATGAGAATTTCAAATTCCTCTCATCCAGATGTTTATGTTGAAAAAGGTGATGCGGTGATTTTTTCGTCTAAAATTATTCCTGGTAATGAAAAAAAACTTTATAAATTACATAACCAATTAGTAAAAGAAGGTATAGAGGTTATTTCTGAAGATAGTGAATTTGTTCATGTATCTGGTCATCCTAACAGAGAAGATCTAAAAGAAATGTATGAGTGGGTCAAACCAAAATGCGTTATTCCAGTTCATGGCGAACATAGGCACATGATAGAACACATTAATTTTGCAAAAGAAATGCAAGTACCTCATCCAATACAAGTTGAGAATGGTGATATAGTTCGACTTTACCCAGGTGACAAACCTGAATTATACGATAAAGCACCAAATGGTAGATTATACATTGATGGTAATATAAGTGTAGAAGAAAATTCTCACTCAATTAAAGAAAGGAAAAATTTGTCAAATAATGGATTTATTGAAGTTACAATTTTAGTAACTCCAAAAGGTAACATTCATAATAAACCAATATTAACATTTAAAGGTTTACCAGTTTATGAAACCGAAGATTTTTTACATGGTTTAGAGGAAGAAATTGACAAAACTACTAGAAGCTTCTCTTTGAACAACAAAAAACAAGAAAACAATCTTATCGATGCTCTTAAATCAACATGTAAAAAATATTCAAAAGAAAAAACAGG
>MDSV01006388.1_pt1 | contig 12038 bp, 9 predicted proteins | sample 810851 | NCBI WGS metagenome assembly MDSV01 (sample SAMN05326640, study PRJNA326480) | marine metagenome | isolation source: seawater | place: Atlantic Ocean: North East | collected 2012 | reverse complement strand
TATAAATTTAATAATGATTGAACTTTTATATTCCTGGGATCGCCGGATCCATAACCATCAAAGCCTGCAAAGAAGATCTGACTTGCTTTGCCTGATGTAATTGCAGCAAGACAGTAGCAAAGGACAAGTCTTGATGGAACAATACAACTTTTATCTCCAAATCTAAAAACATCTTTTTGAATTGACATTCCAAAATCAAGCAAGGATATCTCTTTAAAATGTTTTACAATCTTTTTATCTAGTCTTCCTTTCGGAATAATTATTGGTATTTTGGAGGCTGAATACTTAAGGCGATCTGAAGCAATTCTTATTGGATGGCAAGCAACTCTAAAATTTATTAAATCTTCGCTTACAGGCATTTGAGCATTTAAACAGACTACCTTAAGATTATTTTTTATAATAAATTCTTCTAAATCATCCTTGTAGTGACTGACGGAATTTCCTCCAGCAATAATCAAAACATCTTCATTTAAAAAATCATTTTTTGGAGAGTATTTACCTTCTGTGCTCATCCAGTTTTCATCCCAGTCTTGATCTAGAAGTGACGTATCAAACTTTGAAGCGCCAACTTCTTTTAAGTACTCGAGAAGAGAAAGAATGTCTTCTTCATCATATTTCTTATCGCTAAGCATTCTTTGAACATACATAGGATGAATCTTGAATTTTCCTGCCAAATAATAAAGAGGATTTTTGCCCCAACCAAAAGAGAATTGCATTTCTTTAAAATGAGTGTCTATTAATTTAAGAACGGAGGAGATATTTACATCTCTTTCCCTAATTTCTGCTATTTCAAGAATTAAATACTCAGTTTGAGCGTTTCCAGGGCCTCTTCCCATGCCTGTAATTGTTGAATCTACCCAGCAAATACCCTTATCAATTGCTTTCAATGTGTTTGAAATTGCATTCCCCATATTGTCATGAGTGTGAATTCCAATATCTTTTTTCCAAGAATTACTTATTAGATCATAAATATTTGATACATCATCTGGCTCTAAGCTGCCTAGACTATCTGCAAAATATAAAACATCCGCGTTTGTAGTTGAGATAATATGAACTAACCTAGAAATTTCATCCTCTGGCTTGCCGCCAATCTGCATTAAATTGATGCCAACAAAATAGCCTTCGCTTTTGAGCCATTCAATAGTATCTATGATCTTTTCAACTTCGTGAAAATGACATGCTATCCTGACCATATATATAAGTTGTCTTGATTTATCAGAGAATAATTGCTTGACTCTTTCAACCGATGATTCGTTTTCAACAATTAACTCAGATGCATTTATCATTACTGATAATTTAATAGATTTATCAATATCCAAAGATTCAATTAGCCTATCAGATGTATAAAAAAAAGGTCCTTTGAAGCTATCAACGGGAAATGACCTAAAGCCTAGCTCTACAACATCTACCTCAATTGTCTGCATGGCCTGAAGATAATCTCTAACAAGTTCTCTAGAAAAATCCCAATTATTGTAGTATCCGCCATCTCGAAAAGTGCAATCTAATAGGGATATATTGTTCATTTTTTCAGGCATTTTATCTATTTAATAACTTGAGTAATAAAGATGTTTTTATTGGTGCGAATAATAACATAGCCAATAAAAAAAAGTGCCAATGCTCGAAAATTACCGGATAGATGCGCCTAAAAGCAGCGATTCTTTTACCTTCGCTTAATTCGTTTATATAGTCATAAAAATTTAGTTTATTGTTGGCATAACTAAAGCTTTTAGGTAGATTTGATGAAAGCTGATATTTTTGCTCTAGCCTGTCAAATATTATTTTGAATTCCTCCGATACTAGGTGGTAAGTTCTCTTGGTGAGTTGATTTGGATGAATTCGATACTGTGCAATGGGCTCTTTAACAACAAAAATATTTTGATCATATGCAAGCTGCATAAAAAAATCCATGTCTTCTGCAAACTCTAATTTATTATCAAAACTTATGCCTCGTTCATGAATGAGAGATGTTTTTATAAGAATTGTCTGCAAATTTACATCATATCTTCTTAAAAAACGTTCAAAAATTTTACCAGAGCCATATTTAAGGGTTTTTCTTGAGGTAATTTGGCCGCTGCTATCTATAAGATCATAGCCACCTATAGCAATGTTATACTTTTCATCTCTTAAAGCTTCAATTTGAGATGTAATTCTGTTTTCAAGAAAAGTATCATCGGTATCTAAGAAGCAAATAAAATCTCCAGATGCTTTGTTGATAGCCCTATTCCTTGCTTCTCCCAAGCTTAGCGGTTCTTCAGATTTAAAAATAATCAATCTCTTATCAAATCCTTCTGCAATCTCAAGACTTTTATCCGAGGATTTATTATCCCAAAAGATTATCTCAAAATTATCATAATTTTGATCGAAAATTGATTGTAAAGATTTCTCTAAGTATTTTTCACCATTTTTACAATTTACAATTACTGAAACTTTACTCACTGATTGTTTTGCATAAATGGTTCTAGGAAATCTAAAGCATCCCAGAATGCTGCTCCATTATTTTTATGACCTTGCCAGATTTCAGGAATGAAAGGAATATTTTTACATTTTTTAAAAAGAATTTTACCAAGTGCATCGAAATTTACATCACCTTTTCCAATTTGTATTCCCTCACCATCTGCGCCCAAGGCATCAACAATATGAAGATATTTAATATGGCTGCTCGTCTTTTCTACAAAATCAATTAAATCCCATCCGTAGTAGTTGCATGCCATCATAGAGTGAGACACATCTAAACAAATACCCAGGCTAGTATCTCTACAAAATCTGTCAATCTCACTTGGAGAAACAAATAAATTATGAAAACTTTGCCCACCAAAATGCCATGGGAAAGGCGGCATGGTCTGAATGGCGATTGTTACCGAACTATGATCAACCTCGGATAAAGATTTCTTTAATAATTGATACCTCTTTTCTTTTTCTTTTTCATCAATGAAACCATCTTGATTCCAGCCCCCTGCATTGATAATGAGAACTGGCAGATCTTGGTTTTTATTAACAAAGCATTTATCAATGTCTTTAATATGCTCAAGAACTCTTTCGAGGTGTTTTATTGAAAGGCTTCTATAGTCTTCATCAAGAGAACATAAATCTAAAATATGATCCTCTTCAAAAAGTTCTGGACAATGTACAGAAAAACCTAACTCGCTATTAGAAATAAAATCGCTTGGATCTTCATTTAAATCCTGATATGAAAGATGGAATTCTACAAAATCTAGATTTACTTTTTTTGAAATCTTTTCAAAGTCATGGTACCTAACTGGAACCCCAAAAGGCCTATCAAAATTAAATTTTTCTTTTATCTTTTTTATTGGCTTGAGATCTGTTTCATAAAAAAAGTCGCCACTCGCAATATCTCTATTGGCTTTCTTTCCAACCAGTTCATTTAATCTGTTTGGTTGAATTCCATTACCGGGACTTTTAATTGAAATCATTTTTCTTGTTATTATCTCTCCTTTCCTTAGTGGAGTATTAGCAACCAAACTTTTCGCAAGAACTTCTCTATTTAAAAGCTCTCCTTGTGTTAAGTCTCTTGATTTTTTTGTCCCCAAAGATTCTTCAATATCTCTAATATTTCTCATCATCATTTTAAATTCTTCAGGTAATAAACTTACCTTGTGATCATTACCTTCTTGAGATTTATCAAGAGTTACATGTTTCTCAATTACTTTTGCTCCTAAGGTAATTGCTGCTAAGGGAATAAAATAACCTCTTTCATGGCCAGAGTAGCCGACTATACTGTCAGTTATTTTTCTTAGCTCTGTCAAATAATTCAAATTAATATCTTTATAAGGGGTGGGATAAGTGGAGTTGCAATGTAAAAAAACTGTTTCAGCGCCAAGCCTCTTCAAAAAATCTGACGTTTCATATATCTCATTCTCTTTAGACATTCCAGTAGAGCAAATAAGTGGTTTATTTAGATTACTGGCAGCTTCAAGTAATTCATGATTTGTGAAATCTGCTGATGCGATTTTAAATGCAGATAATCCATAGCTATCAAGTTTTTTTAGGCTATCAAGATCCCATGGTGTACATAATGGAATAACGCCTTTAGCATTACAATAATCAAATATTTTATATAAATCCTCATCTCCAAGTTGAAACTTTGAAAGAAGGTCTAGCGTGTACTGTGAACCTAAATCAGCAGAAATATCTACAGATTTGCTGTCATTTTTATATAGAGAATCCATTGTACGCATCTGAAATTTTACGCAATCAACTCCAGCATCTATGCATTTATCAATGAGCGTTTTTGCAATATCAAGATCGCCTTGATGATTGTTGCCAATTTCAGCAATTATGAACGCAGGTTCATCCCTAGAAATAGTTCTGCCACCAATGACTATTTTTTCATCTTCTTTGATCGCAACAGAAATAAGAATTCCTTCATCGTCGGTGATAGGAATAGCTTTAATAGAATTTGATAATAAATTAGAAATTTTCTCATGCGATTGATTTTTAAGGGCACTTACATAATTTGTATTTGCAGCGTGAATAATTGGAGAATTTAGATCTGGATCTTTAGAATCCAATAGCCATCTTCGGATATCTCCATCAGTTATAACTCCTTTTAGATATTTTTTGTTATCAACTACAAAAAGGATTTGCATTGCAAACTCATCTAATTTCTTTAAAGCACTTTTTACAGTTAAGCTTTCTGAAATAGAAAAGTTATCTACATTTGATTTAACAATCATAATTAATCAAAAAAATCTTTAATGATTGATGCAATTAAATTTATATCTTCCTTAGATATTAATACTGGAATATTGAGACAAATGCTTCTCGTTAAAAGTTGACCAGTCTTATTATATTTTTTCTTTATTTCGCTTCGACTAAACTGCTTATTTAAAATGTGTTCCCAAGAACCTGCATAATGCCAATCTATAGCTTCAGGAAGAATTTTAGTACCAAACCCCTTATCCAATAGGGCTTTTTCTAATTGAAGAGCAAGCTCCGGAGTTTCTAATGAGAATATAAGTGTATCGCCCTGAGATCCTTCTTCGTCAGAAAAGGCCCTCATTTCAATATCTTTAATATCTTTAATTTGGTCTTTCAATGCTTTCTTATTTTTTGAAGCCTCATCAAGTATAAAATCTATTTTATTTAATTGGGCTATGCCAACGGCAGCAGTAAGTTCACTCATCCTATAATTCAAACCAGCCATCCTTCTAGGATCTTTTCCTCTGGCTACATTTGGAACATGCATATGACCATGATCAGAAAATTCAGCAGCTTTATCATAAAGATCTTTATTATTTGTAACTATCATACCGCCCTCACCTACATGAAGAGTTTTGCCTGCATCGAACGAGAAAGTGCCAATTTCTCCAAGAGTGCCAAGCTTTACTCCATTGTATTTTGCTCCTAGAGATTGAGCTGCATCTTCAACTAAAACAATATTATATTTTTTACAAATATCAATAATCTCATTCATTTTTGGGGCTGCCCACATTGGAACAGATACTATGGCTTTAGTTTTATCAGTAATTAAGCTATCAACTTCTTTTGGGTCAAGGCTATATGTTTCATCGATATTTGCAAGAACAGGTTTTGCACCAAGTGCAACGATTGCCTCTACTGGAGCAACAAATGTCCATGCAGTAGTAATTACCTCATCTCCCTCAGAGACCCCTACTGCTGCGAGAGCAGAGTGAATAGCTGCTGTTCCTGATGATACGGCATGAGCATATTTGACTCCCATATATTTACAGAATAAGTCTTCAAGCTCTCTTGCCTTATAATTATTTGGGCCATATCTGTAAAGGTTTACTTTCTCTTTCGAAAATAACTCTTTTATTTCAGAAAATTCTTCTTTACCAATTAGTTCTGCGCCAGCCATCTTTTTACTCCTTAAACTGCATCTTCAAAACATCAAATGCAGATTTATTATCAAATAATATTGGGTTTCCAGCAAATGAACCGGAGAGAGAATTTGATACAGCATTTGACAGACTATCAATATCTTCAATTTTATAGTTAAAGTCTTTAAGTTTTGGAACATTCAAATCTAAATATAAATTTTCAAATCTTTCAAAAAAGTCTGAGTGAGAGTTTTCACCGATTTCTTTTAAGATTTCTTTATATCCTGAATAGCCATTATTAAAATTCCATTTCATAACATCCTTTAAAAACATGCCGCCGGAAAGACCATGAGGAATTCTATTTTTTACACCAAAATAGTAAGCAAACCCATTTGTAGGTCCATCCCCCGAGTTCATAAGAGCATAAATGCCGAAAATACTCCCTATCGCCAATGAGAAGTAACTATCTGGATTAGAAAAATCCCTATCATTTAAAAACTCCCATGAATTCCTGAAGCCTATTTTAGAAAAATTTTGTGATACAGGGGTTGCTTTCTTTGATCCAAAACTATCAATACAATGAACAAGAGAATCAAGAGCTGAAGAAATAATTACATTTTTTGGCGCACTTGATGCAAGACTAGGATCCACAAGGACTCTAATTGGAAAATTATTTCGACTATTAATCCCAAGTTTTCTTTCCTCATTTTCATCAATAAAAACAGCATTAAAACTAGCCTCAGCCCCGCTTCCGAGAACTGATGGCACAGTAATATGGGGAATTGGATTATTAAGATTTTCAGGAAATCCCTTCAATTCAATTGGATCTCTATTATTTGTTGAAAGTAAGCTTAACCCCTTTCCGATATCTAGAAGACTGCCTCCTCCAATTGAAACAATGCAATCAAAATCTTTTTTTTCTATGTCAATAAATAGTTTTTTTAAAAAGGAATATGTTGGTTCACCTTTTATTTCTACAGGAATGATGTTCTTATCATCAAATATTGACTGAAATTTTTTTATAAATTTTTGAAAATATTGCCCATCTGTGATGTTGTTATCAAAAATGACAAGTGGATTTTTAAGGGCTAAATTTGCAATTTCTTTTTCAAGATTAAATAAAATACCATCCTCTATTGTGATGTCAGATTTAAGAAAAAAATTTATTGTTTTTTTTGTCATGAAATATATTTTTTTAAAAAGAACTCTACAATTTCAAGGTCTTCGATAACGTCTATTTCGTGGTATTGCCACGAATTCATAATATAACTCTCAATTTTACCACCCAAACGATTATTATTTTCATATAGAATATTTGGCTTAAAAATATAAATAGAGCCATTTTCAATATAATTAGTTTCTATGTCTTGTCTCCTACCTCTATTTAAATAATCAAAATTTATGCTTTCCCAGTTTTCATTTTTATTCTGCCAAACTGTTAAGTCCTCCATCCTAGATGAAGAAAAAAGAGAGTCTGCTTTATTTCTCTCAAAAAGATCAATAGCATTATCAATATCTTCTTTTAGTCTGAGTGGAGAGGTAGCCTGAAGAAAAATTACATTTTTAATATCTTTTTTTAAAATTTCCGATATTTGCTTTAAAGCATGCTTGAGTGCAGATTCGGATGAGCTCAATGCTCCTGATATTTCTTCTGGTCTATCAATAGTTTTAGCACCCAAGCTCTGTGATATTTTTTTAATGCTAGAGCTGTCAGTGGTTACAAAAATTTCATCAATCTTTTTTGAGTATTGGGCTTGCTCAATTGTCCATTGAATCAAGGGTTTGCCAAGAAGCGGGTAAATATTTTTGTCTTTAATTCCCTCAGATCCTCCCCTGGCAGGAATAATACAGATATTCATATTGAGAATCCTAACAGAATTAAGAAATATTAGTTAGATATTAAAGATTTTTTTAAAATATCCAAAAAAATAATCTTTTTCATAATCTTTAATAGCCAAGGATTTCGGATAAATCAGAAAAATTATTGATATTGCTGAGAAATAGAAAAGAGCATTTATTGCTAGTGATGGGAATGGACTGTTGATAAAAAGATTAATTATTAGGGTTATTGGGATTGCCAAAAAACTAACAGTAAATAGTTGAATAACTATAGGTTTTAAGAGATTGATGTATTTAAAGTTACTATCCTTAAAAAAATATAAATATGAACCAAGATGGAAGATCATTGAAATAATTAAGATTTTCAACGCTAATCCTGAAGATCCCAAGTCTAAACCAAATCTAAAGAAACTATTATCAGCTACTAGATAAATAGACAAGAATAATCCTGTTATTAGTGCGAAGGATTGAAATAAAACAATAACAGTTGCTCTTTTTGATCCATAAAATGAAGAAGTTGATACCACGCCTACTGAATGAAAAATAATATTAAGCATCATAAGCTCAAAAGTAATGATTGATGCACTTGTAACATATTCTTTTCCAAAAAATACAGTTAGAAGGTTCTCTGAGTTTGCAAATAAAAATAAGCTAAAGATTATTGCAGCACAACATACATATCTCATAATGTTAAATACATAATCATACAATTCTGAAATTCTTTTATTCTCAGTTAGTTCGGCAGTTTCTTTCCAGTTTATGTTATTTAGCGCAACTAAAAAAACAATAAAAATTAACGAAAACCTGTGAGCAACTTGAAAATATGATTGCTCTGTAAAACCTCCTATTTTACTTAGAATCCAAATATCAAAAAACTGAACTGAAAAACTTATCCATGAGAATAAAAGAAGTGGCCTCATATATAAGATCGTTGAATCAAAATATTCTTTAAATGAAATATTTAAATCTAAATATTCTCTTTTTATAAATAAAATAGACAATGCACAAGAAGCTAAATTAGCAAAAGTAATAAACATAAAAATTCTATCTAAATCAGATATGTTCATAGAAAATAAAATAACTATTGATAAGATCTGGAAAGATACAGCTATTAATTCAAAAATATTTCCGTAAAAATTTTTTCTCATAGATTCTGCTATATGAGTTGCATTATTTAAAAATGACTTTTGAGAAATAATTGATAAGAAAGCCCAAAAAATTAATTCTCTATTTTTTGTTAGGAAAAAGAAGTCTAAGAAATTAGTCGACAAAAATAAAAGGATCAAGACGCTTGATATGATAAGTTGCAGAAGGATCACTGCTAATGAATATGTATAAAAATTCTTTCCTTGTTTTTTAGAAGAAAGGTTTGTAAAGAAACTATTTTGGAAACCGCCATCTATTAAAGACCAAACTTGAATAAATGCCGCTGTCAAAAAAGCATAATTTCCAAAAGCCTCCGAACCAAGCTTTCTAGCAAGAATTACAGATATAAAAAAAACAATAATTGATCGAAAGATCTGGATAAAACTTGATGAAAAAAGCCTACTCAGAATATCTGTGTAAGCGTGCATGTTTAGTCTTCGTAGTTGAAATTTTTTCTAACTATAATATAAATACTTGAAATCAGAAAACCTAAAATAAAACCTAATATGCAAATCATTGCTCTATTTGGACTTGATTTTCTCTCTGGTAAATGGGGTTTATCAATAACCTTTAATAAATAATATTCACTGGTCTGAGCCTTCATCATTCTATAAGTATGAAATTCTATTAATTGATTTATTGAGTCAGAAATATTCAAAATATCTGTCTTTGCAAGCTCATTTTCAAGATATTTCATGGCAACTAATGACTCTTCTAAGTCATTTGATTTTGAAAGATCATTAATATTTTTTATTATAAATTCTAATGTTTTTTGAGAAAATTCTGGTGATAGGTGTTCAATAGATATAGTTATGAATCCAGTATCTAAATCTTCAGAAGCTTTAAAGACCTCATCATGGAAATATTTGTGCGCTTCCAGTAATGAAGGTTTTTGCTGGAGCGGGAATGAAACATCTCTCACCCATTTCTTTTTATCCACATCAAAGATTTTTACATCATAAACAATAGATCTCGTTTCAAAATCAAAACTTTTAGCTCCCATAAGATCTTCAAGAAAACCATTTTTGTTATATAGCACTTCGAAGAACTCTCTCGATTTTAATTTAGTCATGGCTAGTTTAGATTTATCATCTTTTTCAGATGAAGGAAGATTAATGCCTGCGATTGCAGCTAGTCCTTGATATTGAGAAATATCTCTTCCTTCAGCCTCTGTTGCAATTGATACTGTGGAATTTGAGGTATATAAATTTGTTAAGCTCAATGAATAAATCACAGAAGCTACAGAAAATAAAAATACACTAGTGATGATTAATTTCTTATTTGCCCAAAGTTCACCGAATATTTTTGCAACGCTTATCTCATTTGGTTCAAAGCTTTCGTTGATATTTTCGTTCATGAGAGTGATTATATATTAAATATCCAATATTGGTGCCCGGGGCCGGACTTGAACCGGCACGCCATTTCTGGCGAGGGATTTTAAATCCCTTGTGTCTACCAATTCCACCACCCGGGCAAAAATATTATTCGGTAATTCTACACAAATCTTAAATTATTTAATATCATTCTCAATAATTACGATTGGAGGCTGAGGCCGGAATCGAACCGGCGTAAACGGATTTGCAGTCCGCTGCATGACCACTCTGCCACCCAGCCAATTATTATTTAATTTTACCTTTTTCTCTCAAACTCTTTCTAATCTTTGTAGCACTTATTGACTCAATATCTGAATCAAAGGATTCTTCCTCTATTCTGTATCCCACTCCTCTGCCATAAGTAATGTTTGTAATGTTTGGAACAAACTGGATTATATAGTCTTCATTTAACTTAAACCCAGAAACTAAAAGTTTTTTTTCTATGTCTTTGGATATTTCTGAAAATGAGAAAGGATTGTCATCTTGGCCTTCTCCTCCAGACGAGTCTTTAACATCTCTTACTTGAATAACAACTTGGCCAGTTTTTGAAATTGCTCTCTTAAATAAAGCTAAATGTCCATCATGCCAAGGTTGCCATCTTCCAAGTAAGAGAACTGTAGGTTTTTTTGCATCAAACATCTTTGATCATATTTGCTATCTCATTTGGACTATATTGATTCCATGAAGATATTTTCAAATTGTAGTTTGAAGGCTTTTGAAAAATTTTATCCGTATCCTTGTAATTACTCTCTTTTATTGTATCCATCCATATGCAGAAATCAGCATCAAAAATATCTCTTGCCTCATTTGTTGGGCAAATAAAATCACAGATTACCATTCTTCCGTTTTCTTTTTCGAAGTCAGCCAAAGCTTTCATGCGAAAGCTCTGTCTTTTTCTGCCTTCATCTGAAAAGTCCCAATCGTTAGCCATTTCTCTTAGGTTATCAGCATTATACCAAGCACAAGTTAACTCTTTTTGTAAAAGCTTAGATAGGAAAGTTTTGCCACTGCCTGATAGGCCCATAATTAAAATCTTCATTAGATACCAAGTTTTACCAAGTCTTTTTGATTAATAATTCCAACTAATTCTTTATCCTGCATGACTGCAAGACAGCCAATCTTTTTTTCAGCCATTATTTTTAAGCATTCAGATGCTAAATCGTCAGGATTTACTGAAATAAATTCTTTGCTCATAAAATCTTGAGCTGTCATATCAAAAAAATAATTTGATTTATCAATGGCTCTTCTGATATCTCCATCAGTTATTAACCCGATAATTTTATCATCTTGGTCATTTACAAATGTAACTCCTATACCCTTTTCAGAAATAGTTTTAATGACATCTTTTGATAGCTCATCATGATTGATAATCGGCATTTCATCTCCTGATACCATGACATCTTTTGCACAGAGAAGTAACCTCTTCCCTAAAGTACCTCCAGGATGTGACTTTGCAAAATCTTCAGGCTTAAAATCTTTTTTATTCATTAACGAGATTGCCAATGCATCTCCCCAGACAAGGGTAGCTGTAGCGCTTGATGTTGGAGCAAGATCAAGCGGACAAGCTTCTTTTTCAACTTTTATTAATTGATGGTAGTCAGAAATCTTCGATAGAGTTGATTTATCATTTCCTGACACGCCTATTACAGAGCAACCTAACTTTCTTATAATTGGAATTGTTTTAAGAAGATCCTCTGTCTCTCCTGAATAACTTATTGCAACCACAATATCATCACTTTGAAGCATCCCAAGATCTCCATGAAAAGCCTCGGTTGAGTGCATAAAGAAAGAGCTAGTTCCAGTGCTTGATAAAGTTGCGGATATTTTCTTACTAATATGACCCGATTTTCCTATACCAGTAAAAATAAGACGGCCTTTG